>Ga0206117_100256_pt1 | contig 74236 bp, 69 predicted proteins | sample 3A5Ametagenome_FD_177997 | JGI IMG/M metagenome (GOLD analysis project Ga0206117, IMG submission 177997) | Enriched microbial communities from leaf-cutter ant dump, University of Wisconsin, Madison, United States - 3A5A | ecosystem: Environmental > Terrestrial > Nest > Insects nest > Nest dump... | reverse complement strand
CAGGAATACAACCAGAGAAGGCCGCATGAATCATTGAACAACCGTACACCGGAAGAATGGAAAATGGATCAATTGAAAAATGAAATTACTCTAAAAGAAGCTGTTTGAAAAAAGGGGCACTTACAGTTGGTCAAAAGTTCATTCAGGCGGCTTCGGTCTTCGGGGGTTCGAATCCCTCCATTCCCACAAAGACAACAACAACGCTTCATTGGGAATGTAGCGAAGTGGTTAAACGCACCTGATTGTATTTTAATAATGGCGGCATTAGTGCTGCCATTATTTCATTAACAGGCCTTCTCCATGCAGGTATCCGTAAAAGAAATAAAAGAAACGTATAAATATTGCGAAGAATCCTTCGAAAGTTGCTGGCGTACCCTTGAAGCGTTAAAAAGAGCTGGCGAGGGATCTAAAGAACTTGCCAGTGAGTTGATCATGTTTCAGGAGAAACTTGCATTAGCGTTGTACAAACTACAAAAATTACGTAACAGGATTGCTGAAAGAATGCGTTATCTGGTTTGTCGCAAGGCCAACTATAAAAAGGAATGGTTTAGCCGTCGGATGAAAAACTTGTCGGCCTATTCAGCCGGCATGAGCCAGACCATCAATATCGGAAAAGCAATAGGAGACGCGTTTGCTTTTTTCTTTTACCGAAATAATCTTGATCTGCTTGAGAGCCAGTATTTGCATGAACGAATTGAGGGTTTTGTAGCGGGTACAGGTGGCGATGGGGAAATGTCGTTTCTTCAAACGCACAAACATCTGCAGGGCAAGTTCACTATTTATCATGGAATTACTAACATACTGCGTTACGGTGATTTTAGTTTTTATGATTTGAGGACGCATGAGATCACCGAGATCGCTGAAATGAAAACAAAGAAGCTCGACGGTAACGAACTGGAACTTTCGCTGACACTAGTGGGAACAAAGACAATGAAAAAGCCAAAGGACCAGACGACATCGAAGGTAAAGCCACATCCGGGCATGGATCAAAAGACGGCTGATAAATTAAAACGACAGGTAGAAGCGATCTTAAAAATAGTGAAGCGGAAAAAGGAAAGTGACTTTTCTGCGACGTTGGAAGGATCATTTTATTTCAGGGACATAACGGAACTATTCAATAAAACAGGAATGGCGAAACCCCATTTTGTCCATGCTAGTGAAGGATTGCTGTTCGCAGGAGTCCGGTTTCCCAAAGCATCGCTGTATACAAGAATGTTCAATCGAAAATTTACCCGACTCCTTGAGAGCCTTCCAGATAACATTATTGAGCCGGTAAAAAAAGTGATAAAAAAGGATTCCCCGAACAACAGCCTGATAATGGGTCAGCTCTTATATAATCCTGACTTCGGTGACAAAAATACGTCTGGAACGATACCGCTTTTTTGGTATCCCCTGAACCCATCTCTTCTGAAGGATCTGTATTTCACACAATTTTTTGTGCTCAGTTTATTCAACCCTGCTCATTTGATCGGCGAGTTGCACATAAACGGATATCATGTTGATTCAAAATATTTGTCAGCAGCCGCGAGGAACAATCAGGGAGGATTCAAAAAGGGAGTGCAGCAATTTGATTTATTCATATCATATATTGTCAATTTCCTGCAGTCAGAAAAATCTGTGTTAGGTTCTGTTCTTGAAGCAGAGCGGATACTACTGGCAACAGGATCGGCTAAAATGTCGTATATAAAACCACAACTTCTTTTTGACAACTTATTTCAATTTTCGTCCATTAACCATGAGAACACTTCACATCATTCATCTGCCGCATCGTGAGGATCGCTTGGTAACTCTGATGGATGAGTTGCGTATCCAGCAGATTCCGTATCGGAGAATATGGGACGGCTTTTGGGATAAAGAGTTGCCAGCACGGGGAATTCTCAAGGCTCATCAGCAGATTGTGTCATATGCGAAGACCGAAGGCCTAGATATGATTACCATCGCCGAAGATGATGTACAGTTCACAGCTAAAGGAGCATTTCGCTATTACCTGGAGAATGAACCGGCCAAGTTCGACCTTTATTTGGGAGGGATCACCTGGGGGGATATAAAGCAGGACTCATGCGTAGATGACTTTTCCGGCACTTCACTATATACGATCGCCGCAAGATTTTACGATAGGTTGCTTGCGTTGGAACCCGGATTGGATTTTGACCGCCAACTCGGGGGACGGGGCCTTTTTAAAGTGTGCCATCCAATAGTGGCTTTGCAGCACAACGGTTATAGTGATAACAGCCGCCGGTTAATAGATTTCAGGAGATATACGGACCGGTACGATCGTTATAAAGGTTAGCGGCCTAAATATTTTTTCAGATCCTCCAGGATTAGGTATGCACTTGGGGGAGAATAAGAGCTGGAGTGGGAACTTATCCATTCTTCTATATAAGGACTGTCGGCAAATGTTTGAAATTCTTGTTTCAGATACTCTTTTAACGGAGATGTTGTTTGTTCCATTTCCTTCCAGACAGAAGGTCGGTTTTCGAGGATGAATACGATGTCTTCAAAATCACTGCTAAACCGTCCGTCACCTTCTCCACGATTTTTAAAAGCCTCGATCTTGGAAGCAATGAAATGCGGGCAGTCAAATATTTTAACCGAAACGAGATCATCTATCCGATGATCGATCGCTGTTTGAAAGCCTTCCTTATACCATTTATTACTGAACCCCAAAATCTTTTCATCCGTAGCCATCAGGTCTACAATAAGCCCTGATAACAGGTATCGGCCGACAAACTTGGATTCCGGGTCATTTTGATATCCAAGACGACGGAACTGCTCTTCTACAGCTGCATAATCCCAGTTAGTGGCTATTTCGACTAGGATATCTACGTCTTTGGTTTCGCGTATCTCCGGCGCTTCACGTTGGGCATATAGGGAGACGGTGGCGCCACCGACAAAAACAACTTTATCCCTGAGCTCTCCGAGGCTATTTTGTACTGCTTTGATACGAACAATATTCTCGTGCACGTGTTTCATAGTATCAGTTTTTTGAGTTCTTCAATGGCGACTTTGAATTCCCTTACCCGGCCAACCCGAATGACATCGAGAAGAGCAAGCATCAGGTATAATTTTTCATCCTGCAAGGCAGCTTTTACTTGTTCTTTATATAACGGTTCGATGCTTAAACCTCGTACATTACCCCGGGCTTCCGGCCAGACATAATGTAGCGTTTCAACTTTGAATTGTTGCTGCATAAACGGGTGGGAATGGGCAGTGTAAATACCGTTTACCATGGTGCCGGGTTCTGTTGGAAAAACATAATGCAGGCCATGTTCCAAGAACTCCATCATCGATTGACGATAAACCTTTTTGCGCTGGTCAGCATCGATCAACCCGCCCAGTGAACTCCGGTAAAGGGATTCGGAGATTTCGGAAGGGCTGATATATAGTTCTGCAGCCAAGTCCTTATTTTGCCAGGGCAAGGTTCCTTTTACAATAATTTTCAAAAGGATTACTATATCCTGCGGCCGCATGCCATTATGCTTTCTCATAAGGCAAATATAATCTAAAATTTGCAATTCGCAAATTGCGAATTGAGGACTGTTTAGTATGTATTTCCTTAAAACAGCTAATAAATTTAGTATATTTGTCTGGTCTCATTATTTGCATAACTTAATTTATTCTGTGAGTTCAGCCCTACCAAAAAGCCAATCGATCCTGAACTATAAAGATTTTTATGGAGTAGATCAGCCTGAAAATCCAATGAGCCTTTTGAAAGGTTTTGACCGGGCAACAGTTCTGGCAGAATTTGCTGCATTAAACTACCGGCTTAAACCCAAAACGACAATGTATTATGACACAAGCCTGGAAACACAGCGAAAAGAATTATTCTATTTCTGCGGCAATAATGAAAATCTCTTTAGAAAGTATTATCCGTTGTTTGCGCGACATATGGTGAGCGAAAGGGAATATCCGCTGATGTTCACCCGGCAAACCTGTCTCTATGCAATGGAGGATATCATTCATTCAGATTTGCAGGAGGTAAAAGAGTTTAGTATGAGGCATGCCTGGCCGAAAATGCTGGAATATTTACTGACGGTTAACACTGCCACTACTAGGCAAACCAATGAAATCAGTGAAAAGCCGTTGAGCCTGGAAGAGCTTAGCCCAAGAATGATGCCACTGAACGAGCTGAGTCTGGATATTAATCCACTGTATACACCATTCAGGGGATACCACCTTTTGGGTTTTTTTGCAGGCCATGCTGAGTTAGGGCCACATTTTATTGAATACTTCACAAGTACCTATGGCATTCCATTCGACAGGTTTGTATATGAGCAAATGTCTATGTATTATGCGAACAATAGGGATGGTATAAACAATATTACAAACGAGTTCACCGGAGAAAAGCTGGACACTTCATTTCATTATTCGGTGAAGTACGAAGATCAAACGTTGTTTAATGCGTTGTCCCATTTATATCCGAACGAGAAGACGGAGAGGCTGATTTCAATACGAAAATACCCTTTTGTGAAGACATCCGATAAAACCTATTTGCTCACCGATAGTATTTTGCTGTTGGATAAATCATATTCGCAATTCATCAATGACTTTTGGTTCGATTGCGTTAAACAAATAATGGGGGCGGACGGGAAACCAGCGTATCCAGTTCGGTATTATCGGGCACAGATCGGGAAATTTATAGAGGGTTATTGTAAGGACTCTATCAATCACTCGTTTCAAAATGCGAAATACCACATTGTAAAGACATTCGATGATTTAAAATTTAAGAGAGGTAATGATGAAATGGAGTTAACGGATGTGTATATCCGTTATGATAAAAAAGTGTTCCTGGCCGAAGTCAAAGCAACGGGTTTGTATGACGAGGAAAAATACTCCGGGGACATAGATAAAATGTATAAAGGGAATCGTGCTAAGTTTTTTGAATCTTTTGGGGTTGATCAGATGGTTAACTGCATTGCGACGCTGCAGGAGAGAGTACATGAAGTTGATCCTAAATTCCCACTCAAAAAGCATTGCCATATCTATCCGGCTATCATTGTCAATGAACGGGCATTGCAAACGCCATTGATGGCCTATATTTTTGACCAGCGTTTCAGGGAATTACTCCGCGAAAGAGAAATTGCGAATTTGCATGTTCATGCATTATCCCTGCTTCACGTCAGTGACCTCGAACACATGGAAGATTATTTACACCGCGAGCCTAGTCAATTTTGGAAAATTTTGCGATATCATTTAAGAGACCCGAAATTCGTTCCCCCTTTTTACAATTCACTTAACCGAAAAGATGTAAGGCCCAATTTTCAAAAAATAAAAAAGCTTTTTGAGGAACTAGTTTATAAGTATCAAGGTAAATCGATTTAAGGGAGAGCAAAATAAAGTTAAGTAAATACGGCGGTTATGAAAAGTGAGAAATTTGCTGTTGTCTTTGACACGAACAGTTACCGGAATTTAATTCGGGTCACTTTTAACACACGACTAATTCACCACTTAGAACGACCCTTAAAATCACTACCGTCTTTCTGGATCGGGCCGGTCATCTTTGAAAGCTTTTGTCTGGGTCCGCGTCCCCACCAATTACGCCATTCTCAGCGTGCATTGCGAACTCGAAAAGGATTTCCAGAAATCCCTTTTAATCAAATTGAAACGCCTCTCTTGCGTCGAAAAAACAAATGGATGAATGCCAAACATCGCGGCTCTGCCTTCAGTTAACGTAAATTTGAGATAGACTGCTTCAACCAGCAGTCTGCCTGAACGATGGTAAACAAGGGTATTTTTTTAGAGCAACTAGTACGGTTAATTGAGCAATCAATCGCCCCTGACGCAGTAGTCGAACAGAATGTGGTGCTTCCTGTTCTTTCTTCCAATAGCGGCGCAAAAGCGCAATGCGATGTGGTGATCCGCACAGGCAGGTCCCCTCGCGAAACTATCACAATCGTTGAAGTGCAGGATCGGCAAAGCCCTGTTGATATCAATACCTTCAGAGGATGGCAAGAAAAATTGAAAGATGTTGGTGCCCAACATTTGTATTGTGTATCCCGGCACCCTTTTCCCGAAAGCATTCGAGAAAAAGCAGCTTTATCTGGAAATACGGTAAAACTGATTACGCTAACGAAACTGGATGCGGATGCGATTCCCCTCAATTTTTTTGAAAGATTGTTTCTTTACCAAGATGTCGATATCCCGTATGCGCGAAAAAAGTCATTTCGTTTTCCGTCGCTACAGGGAGACAACCATAAAGAAAAGCGGGAGAGAGCAATCCGCGAATTGGCGGAGCTGAAGACAAATGACTTGAAATTTTCTTTTTGTCCGCCACAATTACTGGCGTTGTCAACGATTTGCATCAATCAGGTGTCAGCAGAAGCAGATCTGAGCCCCGAGATGAAATCAATACATCTCGGTTTCGACAGGCCGTTTTTCTTTTTCTTATCGACGGGTGAATGGATGTTAATCCAATTGGAAGTGGAATTTACATCGGTATCTAAATTGACTAAAATACCACACAGCATCTTGTCCTATGATCAACTGGAGGATGGCACTTTAGCGTGGGTGGTAGAATGCTTTTACCAGTCCCAGTGGGGACCGGTGTGGACGAAAATGCCAGTGATCAGGTCAGGCGATGAGTGGATCATTTCAGGGATGCTGGTGAACATACCAGAGAACATGCAGTTTAACTTTCACCTGGAAAAAGGAACCAGGCAAAAAATAGAACGCTGGAAGGCGGTAAGCAAAGACGGTTCTTTATAACTGAGATCAAAAGATTTCCAGATGGAAGATGTTGAAAAATTCGTTTTTATATAAAAACAGTACTAAAAAAAGTTAGAAGTTGAAGCAATTGCAGTCGCCATTGTTGGAGTCTGATGAAATCGGTCTTGCAGAAGGTGCACACGATCCATCAGGGTCTTATAATCCCATGAGATTTGTTTTGCGGTTGCGAAAGGACATTCATACAGCGTTAGCAACAGTAGAACCAGGGATAAACCTACTAGGCAGTAATTCGGAAGAGCAGCAACAAGCCTTCTCTACTTATCTGCATGAAACCATTCATTGGTGGCAATATGTGGGATCAAATTTCGGATTCATAAGCAGTTTATGTTTTCCGTCACAGTCGCACAGGATTTGGCCCGATCTCCGCGAAATTATCAATTCCTTCGGCTGCGTGAAATCAATTGAAATCTTACATGAAAAGCAACTCGCTGCAAATGAGACCAACCACCCATCAGTTAATCGTGCGGTAAATTATTGGATTGATTTGGAAGGAGGCCTACGAGTTTCATTTGATCCACAAGCATTCCAATATTTCTTGGAAAACCCGCATTATGTCTCTGTTGGTCATTCTGCCTATATTCTGTATTCGTCAGCAATACATTGTCTCGCCAGTGTTGTTGACCAAAATTTAGAATTTTTACCGAGGGCAGATCAATGGACGCAAAACTTCGTGAGGCTACGGGATGAAAAGGCGATGTGGTATGATCCCGAGCCAACAGAAATCGTATTGTCTCCTCTCGGGACCAAAGCCATCTTTGAAGGACAGGCGCGGATGTCTCAACTGCAGTACTTATACTTTTCTTCTGGCGGTGAGAGGGAGTTTGAAGAGTTCAAGCAGGCAGGTTTATTGGAAGGGGTGTATGTCGAGGCACTCAATCATTTTCTTGTCGTTCTTGACAAAAAATTGCCGGCGACGCCACATGATCCGTTGATTGGATTATTTCTTTTGATTTGTGACATCGCCGTGAATCCCACCGACGGGTTTCCCTTTGAAATTGAGCATTTTCCTTCATTTTATGTTTCAGTGGATCCTGGGATAAGGTTTCATATGTTATGTGGTATCGTTCGGGACAAATACCCATTTTTAGAGACCGCGATCGTAGCATATTCAAAGAAAGAATATGTAGACCTCTCGATGATCTTATGCTATGAGCTTCGATGCAGGTCGCCATATGATAGCGCTGAAGAAATTTGTAAATGGCGCGGTTTGCATCCCTCGATAACCGAACTAATGCAAGAAGAAAAGCAATTTAAGTATCAGGATACGAATATGCCGGTCCGTCTTTTCCTGTCTAAGTTTATTCGTTTTAGCGAGGATAAGTACGAGCATCCGCAATTGTTTTGCTGGCCGGGGGCAAGCTTTGTTGGGCTAGCAACAAACCAATTGGACTTAAATGAAGCATTGAAGATTTTTAATCGACAGACGGCCCTGTTTGTAGATAATATCGACGGCAACGTTTACGCCACCGTACAGGAAGGTGTAAGCGAAGCCCAACTAGACGAAACTCTGAATAACTTCTTTAGTTGGAATTGTATCTACGAAATGGTGAGGCAATGGATTATCGAGCCGGGACCTTTTACGTATGATCTGAAATGGTTAAGTAATAAGTACACACAAGCCGAAGGCAAAAACTGGGTGTGCAATTCTTTTGTAAAAGTGTTTGGCCATCATCCGGATACTTTTAAAGTATTGTAATAGACAAGAAAAGCTCGCAACACTCAAAATGATAAATCCATTCTACTCGAGGCCAAGAGGCAACGTCTCAATTTGTTTACGCAGTTTTATTCGCAGATCTTCTTCACTGCTGAATTCAAGCAGAAGGCATTCAGCGAGAGGACCGTACTCCAGCAGAAATTCGTTGGTAAGTAAACCGTGTTGGACAATAATGATAAAGATGCGATTGTCTGTTTTATGTTTATTCAGAATCTGTACAAAATCACGCTCCGCTCGAATCATTCTTTTGTCACACAGTACGGGACACAAAATGTATTCGATACGGCCAAGAGGAAACAGCTTACATTTATTAAGCCGATATTCTTCAGGAGGTTTCTGAGGGAAGATGCGGTAGGTTGCAAACGTATTCATCACCAAGGCTTGGAATTTCACAAAGGAAAGCCCCTGTATGATTTCCTCATAATGTTGCTCCAGATATTCGGCTATTCCATGAATGATCGCATAAAAAACACAGATCAGAACCAAAACGACAATGATGATAATATCCATCGCAAGCACACGGACTGGCGATTTTAATAATAGAAAGTAAAGTACAACAAATGCCGAGTAAAGGTTAAGTATATCAGAGATAAATGTTTGTTTCAGCGAGTCAATCTTATTTCGGGATTTTTCATTTTCAAATTCTCTTGAAAGGTTTAGTAGCAGATCAATATTCCGACCAGGAAGCGGGTTTTTCTCGTCGTCTTTAAAATCTAAAATTCCAGATATGCTCAGAACTGTCCGAATATCTCGTTTGCTTGTAATCCCTTTTACATTACTAAAAAGTAGAGCCAAACCATAGCCTGGGTAACTGAGAAAAGGAATGATTAAATAGTCAGCGATGAAGTAGAGTAACAGACAAATAAGGACCCGTCCACTTGAAAAATAGCCGGCCATTTCATTAAAATCATTCCATGGTATTAGATGGAAACGCCCGATGATTAGCTTGTATAACCAAGCCCCGAGCAGACCGGCAAGAAGTACTTTGACGCCTCGTAATACAGCCTTTTGGATTTTCTCCGGTTCGTCAATCAGTATCTTAAAAATATCGTTTACCATAGTAATTTTCCGCAAGGCTCAAAGATCGTGATTTTTCAAAGGGTGTATTGATGATATTAGATCTTGATTGTCAATCTTTGGAAATCATCATCTTTGTCCAGCTAAAGTGGTCAAAAAACGACTTACTTTGGCCATAACTAAATCTTATTTTGATGACATTGGGTGATCTGACCAGAAAGCTCAAGGAAGCAACGGCCAGCAGGTATTTGCAATATGGAGAAGTAAAGCATCTCAGCACCTGCGGGCTGTACATTATTTCCCAGGGAAAGGAAATTATCTATGTAGGCAAAACAGATCGCAATGGCAAAATCCGGTTGCAGGAACTGGCAGCTGACTATAGAAGTCACACGTTAAATAGAAAGCTACTGCATTTATTGTTAAATGAGCATTTGAAGCAGCAACTGCCACCACTGAACAAAGAGAGCAAGCATCGACTCATATCCGGTGGCAATATTTCGGAGACTGATTTTCTTCATTTACAAGCAAAGGTCAACCATCAAATCCGGAACGATTTAAAATTTCAGTTTTACCACATTGAAGGAAAGGATTTGCTGCGGCTAGAACATTTTGCAATCGCCGTATTAAATCCAAAAATGAACGATTAAATAGCTGCTTGATAAAAATGGAGAATTCCCCATAGCAAGCTCGCGATACGTGTAAATAAACATTTGTACCAAGATTATACCTTATTTATGACCCTCATTTCAGCGCTGATCAGTAAACGGGGCGTGGCCGTTGCGACAGATTCATTATTGACTATCGTCAGAAAGAATGCTCCAAACATATATGTTGAATGGAAAAAATCTAAGATCATTCCAATTCCGAAGCTGAACGCTTGTATTTCATACTGGGGATTCGCTGGAGTATTAAAAGGAATCCCAAAGGATGGGGATGATGTTGTCTTTGGTTGGCAAACACATGAATGGCTGTCTAAGCAATCGGCCAATTCAAGCAACCTGTCATTAGAAGAATTTACGAAAAAACTTCGAGATAATCTAGAACATGAAATGAAAAGCCTTCCCGGAAATATACCTGGGATAGGACTACACATCACCGGGATCGAAAAGGTCGGAGATTACCGAATTCCTGAATTATTTCTGGTGACAAATTTTAAAGATCCTACTTATCAAGAAACTAAAGAGCTGACTTGTTCGAGGGAAACCTTTCACACCATTTCCGGTCAACCACCAGCAGATGCGCATGGGCAACAAGACTACAGGATGAAAGTGAATGAATTTCTTAACACGCAAGGCTTTCTGATTTACAATAATGGTGACCCGACTTTATTCAATCCTTTTGCGAATTCATTTTTTAGCTCTTTAAATATCGCACAACAACGAGGCAAGGCTAAGAACATTGAAACCGTTGAAGATACTGTGCCTATCGTCAGATTTCCAATAGAAGCAGTATCGCAAATACAACAAAAGTTTTATGATCCGACAAAAAAAATTATTGGTGGTCGTGTCCATGATTTATCAATCAATGATAATGGTATCATGAAATCGACATCAGGCGATGTTTGATAGTAATTTCTTTCAATGTGCTACGATCTGTAGCTGTTTATAAATTTTTTTGTGGAAGCCACTCGATTCTGAAATGAAATATTTATGTGGAAGAAAAGCCAAAAGGATTATTCTTTTGGGTCAGACTGATGCAATTACTAATAGAGAAAAGGATATGGCGATTTAGTTAACGAAAATTAAGAGTTGGGTTAGAAGAATGTTCGGACAGGTTAATCAATCTTTAAGGTTCGATTCGCTCCAGGAATCGAACCTTTTGTTTTTAAATATTGATAAGGAAATCTTTATATCTCCGATATGAAAAACCGTAAATAAAACCGTAAATAATTCAGTCAAAATTCACCCATATTAAATAAAGAAACCCTCCGAAGAGGGCTCATAATGAGATAATTAAAAATTGGAAAATTGACTGGTAGCCTCGACAGGAATCGAACCTGTATCTGGAGCTTCGGAAACTCTTATACTATCCATTGTACTACGAGGCCAATTGAAACCTTGCAAAAAATCAACCCATCACATCCCTCAGAAAACCAATCAAATATCCTTCAATCAATCTTCCCGTTTTCCGCGATGGCCCGCGAAATTAAGACAAAAAGCCATTTCTACTGCTAAAAACCCTTTTAGTATTTTGACTGCCTCAAGAAATAACCCAACTACCGAACCCTCCTCACCTCCACCCCTTCCTCAACGTATTATGTATCTCCGCTATCCCATCCACATACTCCACTAACGCTTCAATCTCTTCAGCCGAACTATTCACCGATTCCACTTTTGCCTCATAACTTATATTCGATCCCGGCTCCCCTTCTTTACCAAACTCCCCTGATACTTTCACTTCCACCAGGCTGATCTCCATTTTCCTTTTCGCCGCCTCCCTGTAAATATCATTACAAAAACAGATAGCCAGCGAAAGAAACAAAAGCTCACCGCCATTCACTGAAGATCCATATCCCTCTGCTTTCGCAGGTATGGCTATGACCTTTTCATTCCCTTCAGTTGATACTACAATATGATGTTGCTGATAAGAATTCTTAATACTTGCTGAAATTTGCATGCCTTTTATTTTAAGTTCTGATCACTTCAGCAATCCATGCGCATTTGTTGCGAATATTTTTACCGCAATGGCAAGGAGTATTACGCCGAAGAACTTCCTGACGGCAATCAACCCGCTTGTGCCCAGCAACCGGGCTATATATCCAAGGGATTTCAATACAACATATACAATCACCAGGTTGATCAGTATTGCAACCAGGAGGGTAGTGGCGCCATAGTTCGCTTTCAGCGACATGATGGTGGTGAGCGTACCCGAACCGGCGATCAGCGGGAAAGCGATCGGCACTACGGTGGCGGTTTTTACATCTCCATCGCCTTTGAAGAATTCGATTCCCAGCACCATTTCCAGGCCCAGGATAAAGATCACGATGGAGCCACCTACAGCAAAAGATCTTACATCCAGACCCAGCACATTCAAAAAGGGTTCGCCGATGTACAGGAAAAGGATCATCAGTCCGCCGGAGATCAATGTGGCGCGCAATTCCTTCATGCCGCCCATTTTCTCTTTCAGCGAGATCAGGATCGGTACAGAACCGATGATATCGATAACCGCAAAAAGGGTGAAGGTTACAGTAAGCAGGTCGGCAGGAATTATTTTCATGGGGCAAAGATAATAAAGCGGCCGCGTCATTACTAGCCTCCTGCCGGGAAGTAAATTACCGCTCTTTATGCTCTTCCCTGAAGCGGTTCACTTCCAGCTGCAAGTGTATTAGGCATTCCCGGCAGAGGCAGTCGCCATATTTCTTATCCAGGAACGCACGTTGCTCAATACTTATATGGATGCCGAAACACTGGCATTGTGTAATACTTCCCGGTTTGCATTCAAAACCTTTCCCGCAACGTGGACAGTTACGTGTTTCGTGGTTACACATAGGCGGATAGTTGAAAGAAGGTTTTGTATTTGTGTTGCAACCTGGGAGGTACGGTAAATATTCCGGGGTGGAATAATCCTGCCAGCAATTCAATCCCGTCTACCAGTGTGCCGGCACTGGGTTGGGTGAAAAAATCGTAATCAGCCAGGTAAATGGCCTTATTCTTTACTGCAGTGAGGTTGTTCCAGCCGGGTTTTTGCTCCAGCAGATGCATTTCCTCTTGTGTCCGGTTCACTTCAAATCCGCATGGTGCGATCACCAGTACTTCGGGATCGTATTTGATAATCTTTTCCCAGGATGTAACAATGCTGTCGCCACCGGGATTAGACAGCGCATCCACGCCGCCTGCCTGTGCAATTTGATAAGGTATCCAGTGGCCGCAATTATAAACCGGCTCTATCCATTCCATCACCATCACTCTTTTTAAGGGAGCCCGGAATTGCCGGAGCCGGTCAAGGATATTGCCGGTGCGGGTTTGTAACGCAGCCAGGTAAGCATAAGCCGCTTCTTCCTGACCCAGGGCAGCGGCAATAGTAACAGCAGTATCCATTACATCATCCAGGTTGTTGGGTGATAAAGCAATGAGCTGGGGTTGCTTCGTCAACCTGGATACGGCAGCAGCCGTGCAGGCTGTATCGATCTGGCATACTTCACAGATGTCTTGCGTGAAAATGATATCAGGGCTGATCTTTTCCAGCAATTCTTCATCTACATAATACAGGCTCTTGCCCTGTGCTTTGCTGGCAGAAAAAATGGTATCGATCTCACGGCTGCTGTACTGTTTTCCTTCCAGTACACAGCGGACTATTTTATCCTTCTCTTCCCTTGCAGGAAGCGGACATTCAAATGTAACGCCCTGCAACAGGTGCTGAAGCCCCATGTCGTAGATCATCTGCGTAGCGGCCGGAAGAAAGGATACTGCTGTCATAAAAAAACTAATGCTGGTTAATGGATGGCAGTTTTTTCTTTGAACTGCGGTATGTTGTGTTTCGCCCATTCAAACCCTCCGAACAGGATCGAACTATATACCAGGGTGCCGGCCAGGAAGTTTTTCATAAAAGGAAACCCCTGTGCATAGCATTGGATCAATCCATTAATGTCCCTGCTCAATGGCTGCATCGTGCGAAGGTCTGTGCCTCCTCCGATCCATACCATCAGGTCGGCCAGCAGCCAATGGGTGAGGGCTGCCACTACAGAAGCGATCAACACATGTTGAACACTCACTTTACTCAATATCCATTTACCCAGTAAAACGATCAGCAGGAAAATAGCATAGATCCAATACCAGCCGCTGTATAAGATCCCATATTTCCCTCCAAATACCAGGAGGCTGATCGCAAGATCTCCCAGTAATAATGTAGCTACAGGGAAAAGGATTGCTTTCCACCAGGGACGGAAATAAGCGCCTCCGAACAATGCCATCGCACCTATCGGTGAAAAGTTTGACCAGGGTGTGATCTGTGCGGCATTGGGAATACGCATAGCTCCCGCTACCACAATCAGTGCCAGCAGAAGTATAGATCGTGGGTTGAATGTTTGTTTCATGGCGCTATAGTTTAAATTGTATTCCTCCCATCAGGTTCAATCCTTGCGTACCGTAACCATACACTTCATAATAATCTTTGTCCAGGATATTCTTTACATCCACAAATGCTTTTAAGCGGTTGGGGATGAAAGCATATTCTGCATAGAAATTCCACAGCAGGTAGGAGCCGAGTTCTACAGGGCTGCTGGTGAATGTGGTATTATTGAAGAATATATCCGTGCGTTTTCCATAGTTGTAAATATTGGTGCTCACAAACAGGTGTTTTGTGAGCTGATAATTCGCTGTTAACCCGAATGTATGTTTGGGCCTTCTCAGCAAATTGAAATAGCTGGTATCCTTTCCGTTCGCTTTAGTGGTTACATCTCCATCAACAAATGCATAATACATTTTAACCTGCAGGTTTTTATTGATCTGCAGCGTTGGTTCAATTTCAAACCCATGATCTTTCTGTTTGTCCAGGTTTGTATAGCTGAAAGCCGGACCATAGATGATCACGTTTTTGGTATGACGGTTGAAATAAACGGCACGAAGATCCAGCAGGCCAAGTTGTGTTTGCACACCACCTTCATAGGTAGTGGATTTTTCCGGTTTCAGATCAGGGTTGCTGCCAAATGGACCATACAATTCCGTTAATGCGGGTGCACGAAATGCAGTAGCCAGGTTGGCGAAGATTTTTACTTTTTCTTTTATAAGGAATGATGGATTGAAACTGTATGTGAAATTGTCGCCATAGCGTGAATGATTATTGTATCGTCCACCTGCTTCAATATTCAATCCCTGCACAAACAGGTTTTGTGCAAATATTGAAAGGTAAGGGCTGGTGATATGTGCATTGGAATCTGTTGAGGTTTGACGGCGGTGGTCAATACCGGCAAGCAGTTTGAAATGTTCCGACAATTTATAAGTGGCATACAGTTCTGCGATCTTGCTGGTGCCTTCAAACAATGAATTGGAATTGTATGTAGCGCTGAAATAGTTCCTGTTTATTTCATCATAACCATATTGTGCCACTACAGAACCATTCGTGAAATTCCATTGAGCAGCAGCGCCTGCAGAAAGCAGGGATGCGGAGTAACGGCTGGCGTCATCGGAGAAAGCGCCATTATCGTAACCGCCTTTGAACCGGTTGTAGCGGAACCATGGTTTGATATGAAGGCCGGGTAAAACTTCACCGTCCATGTTCACATACACACCGTTCTGATTGAATCCATCCTTATCATACGTTTTTGCAGGCAATGTATCTTTTGCTTCGGAGATGCCATCTGATTCATTATGGATGAAACCGATAGAGTAGGAGAGTTTGTCTGCCGAGCCGCTCAGCCCCAGGTTCGCTTTGTAGCTATTATAAGAACCTGCTGAAAAATTCCCGGTGAGCTGTGCGGCTTTGCCTCCTCCTTTGCGAGTGATGATATTGATCACACCTGCTACTGCATTGGAGCCATATAAAGTGGATTGTGCGCCTTTAACGATCTCGATGCGTTCAATCTGGTCAATCGGCAACATGCGCAGGTCAAATGCACCTGTTACGCCCGAAGGATCTGTAACCGGCAGGCCATTGATAAGAATGACCGTATAATCATTTTTGGCGCCGCGAAGAAAAACCGATTTGTCCTTACCCGGGTTGCTGGTGGCTCCATTGATCACAAGTCCGGCCTGTTCTGTCAGTAACTGGGAGAGGTCCTTACCCATACTCCTGTCGAGCGTTGCCCGGTCAATAACCGTGATCACTTTACCGGTTTGGGATTGTTTGATGGACGATTTGGTGGCGGTTACCACAACTTCATTAAGTGAGCGGGCAGTAGTGTCTTCCTGTGCCTGCAATTGGCTGCTGATGATGACGGCAGCCACGGCAAAAAATTTCTTTTTCAAAATAATTGAAAAGTTTTTGGTGACTGCTTCCGGAAATAAGAGTAGAAATGAAGAGTTCCCTTGCTTGTCCGCCGAAGCTTTACCGCCTTTGTGTTACTACAGCGGCCGATGAGCGTAGGCTGGAAGGATATCCCATCTCATGCTTTTCACCCGAAAGCTGGAATGTTGTTTAAGTGATCTGGCAGGTCTTCTGGCTTAAACCTTGCTGAACACCTTCCCATCTTCGAAGCTTAGCATTGAGACAGTGGTTGTTGTTCAGGCATCGTCCGCCGAAGCTTTAGCGTAGGCGGACCGGTTTTTTACAGCTACGGGGATAGCGCCGGAATTGCACCGACTTCCCTTTTCATCCGCCGTGCTCCCAATGAGCGTAGGCAGAACCGGATCACTGCAAAAATAGGGATAACTTATCTATACATCCAGCTTTTTCGTCGATACCCTTCCCTGGCACCGAAAATATGTATCTTCCTTTGTCAACAATGAAACAAAAGCTCACTTCTGTTATAGCTCATACCGCAGCCTGGCTGTTTTTTTTCGGTCTTGTATTAGGATTTGTTTACCGGATGCCTGAGGGAAACGACGTGCAAGGCCGTATCCTTTCAACCTCTTTCCTGTTGTTTTCGTTTATTTACATTTCTTTTTTTTATCTCAACACATTTGTGCTGATACCACAACTGTACCTGAAGAAGAAATATTTCTTTTACCTGGTTACTGTCCTTGTTCTGTTTACTGCCGTGTACACCATCCGGCCTTTTGAAAAACTGGTGAAGCGCTTTCCTGAACGGGGGCAAAGGATGGAACCGCCACGGGCTTTTCAACGCCTTCCGGATACACTAACCTCCTCACCTGCGGAGCCAGGCAGAAAGCCTCCGGGGCAAAGACGAAGACAGCCGCCACCAACGGATATTGTAAGCATTATTCTTTTTGTAGCAGCCTGGTCGTTGAGTACGGCCATCTGCATCATCCGGGAATGGCGGCGTACAGAAAGCCGTATGGTGCAGGCAGAGGCGGATAAGGCCAATGCAGAATTGTCTTTTTTGAAAGCACAGATCAATCCGCATTTCTTATTCAATACACTCAATAATATTTATTCGCTGGCTATTACAAAAAACGAACATACCACCGAAAGCATCATGAAGCTTTCCAATATCATGCGGTATGTGACGGATGATGTGAGGGAAGATTTTGTATCCCTGGAAAATGAGATCGAATGCCTGCGCGATTATATTGATCTGCAGAAACTGAGATTGGGCAGGAAGATGAAAGTGGATTTTATCGTGGAAGGAGTGGTTACCGGGAAAAAAATTGCTCCGCTGATCCTGATGAATTTTATAGAAAATGTATTTAAATATGGGATCAGCAATCATGAACCATCTGATATCGTGATCAGGCTTTCGGTGCAGGATAATCATATCGTTTTCTTTTGCCGGAATAAATTGTTTGAAACAAAACATCCTTCTGCCCGGGCAGGCATTGGCTTACAAAATACGCGTCAAAGATTGCAGCATCTTTACCCTGACAAGCATTTCTTAAATATTAACACAGAAGATGGCTTTTATACAGTGCAGTTGACCCTGCAGGTGTAACTTTAGATATATTGTATGCTGAAATGTATCGCCATAGATGATGAACCACCAGCCCTGGAACTGATCCGGGAATACGTGGCCCGTTTCCCCCAACTGCAACTGGTGCAAACCTTTGATGACGCAGTTTCAGGGGCTGAATATCTGCGTCAGACAGCGGCAGACCTGCTTTTCCTGGATATTAATATGCCAGATATCACCGGCCTCGATCTTGCAAGGGCACTGCAGGCAAGGCCGATGATCATTTTTACTACTGCCTATAAGAAATTTGCTTTCGAAGGTTTTGAACTGGATGCGATTGATTATCTTCTGAAACCGATCAGCTTTGACCGCTTCTCAAAAGCTGTTAATAAAGCCATTGAATATAACGAATACAAAAACAAACCGGCTGAGGCGGAAACCGATCATTTATTTGTGTATTCCGAATACCGGATGCTTAAAATACCGCTTTCAGAAATCGACTATATCGAAAGCCTTGAAGATTATATAAAGATCCATCTCAACCAGGCCAAACCCATTCTTACCCTGATGACATTAAAGGGCGTGCTGGAAAAACTTCCACCCGGGAAGTTCAGCCGCATCCACCGGAGCTATGTGGTGGCATCAGGTAAAGTGGTTGCTATCCAAAACCGGAAAGTAAAATTGGGCTCAGGAGTGGAACTGCCTATCAGCGACAGCTACACTTCCTTTATCAAACAGTGGAAGGCAAATGGTTAGAAGATATATAAGATTATTCTTTTAATTCTTTCCTGATCGACTGGCCTGAAAATTGCTTTGAGTGGCTGATTTTAACAAAACGGCGAAAATGAAAAGACATTTTTTCCGTTAAGAACAAGCATACCTCTCATCCCCCGACACCCAACCAACACTGCTTTACCATTTACGGAAAAATCGTATTGTATGAATTACTGTAAGCACAGTACAGGCCTCTTATTGTTGTTAGTGATCGGTTGTGGAGTCAAAGCACAGATTTTTAATAATGTGCCTAAATGGCAATTTGGAGTAGGTGGTGGGGTATTCGTTTACCAGGGTGATCTTACTGAAGAAAAAGCCGGTTCATACAAAACCCTCCGGTCTGCTATACAAATCTTTGGTGGAAAACTGGTAAGTGCAGGCTTTGGCTGGCGGCTCAATGTGGCGCTTGGTTCCCTGGAAGGTGATGATGCAAAATATGCAGAACCGGAATACCGCCGGCAACGTGCGTTTAATTTTAATACCCCCATTACAGAAATAAGCGGCATGATGGAATGGAATATCCTGAACCGTAACTATGCCAACCGCAAACTGGCTCCCTATATAGGGGCGGGAGTAGGCTATACCTTCCTGAAAATCGAACGCGATTGGAGCCGTTTTAATAATGAATACTTCCTGGCCAATTCAACAACTGCTATTGGGCTTAATGAAGACCTTCAACATGATCCTCCACGCGGAAAATTTATTATTCCGCTTGTAGTAGGCGTACGGTATTTTATTTCCGATAAAGTAGGTATTGGACTGGAAACGAATTACCGGCGTATATCTACCGATTATCTGGATGGTTTCAGTGAAGCTGCCAATCCTAAGAAAGGAGATGGATATTACAGTCATACACTCAATGTTATTCTTCGTTTTGGGAAAGTGAATACGCTGGATTGCCCTGTTGTGAAATACTGATTAGCCGGTACATCCTGTCTGTTCATCTATCATTTTTCCACACCTCTTTATTAAAGATCATTTTTATAGCGTCAACAGCTTAACCCTTCACTCAAAGCGACGCTATGGAACGCAAGAATTTCCTGAAAAAAACAGCCGGCTTTATCGGCGCTATTGGTATTATCCCGGTGCTGGATGCCTGTAAAAAAAATGGTACAACAAGCGACCCTGATTCGGGATCAGATCCTGAATCAGGCAGTTGCTCTGTTACAGATACTGAAACCGATGGCCCTTATCCATTGTACAGCAACCGTGGTTCAGCTATTCAGCGAACAAATATTGCAGATGGGAAAACAGGCCTTCCCCTTAATATTAAAATTGTAGTGCGGAATGTAAATAACAGTTGTGCTGTACTGGCGAATGCGGTCGTTGACATCTGGCATTGTGATAAAGATGGTTATTACTCCGGCTATACCAATACCGGTTATCTCGGCACGCAAAATAACAGCAGCCTGGTATTTTGCCGTGGCAGGCAGATCAGCGATAGCAATGGAGAGATCAGTTTTGTATCTATCTATCCCGGTTGGTATAGCGGGCGTTGTATCCATATTCATGTGCAGGTGTATGTTAACAGTAACCTGAAACTGACTTCGCAGATCGCTTTTCCTGATGCGATCAATGCAGCCGTGTGCAGCACTCCGCTCTATTCGGCGCATGGGCAACCTGATACAACAAATGCAAAAGACAGCATCATCAGCAATTCCCTCGATAATGAGCTGGCAACCGTTACGGCAAATTCTTCCGGAGGATATGATCTTGTTCATACCCTGTATGTCGCTGCTTAGCAATTAAAAGGTCCTTTATGTCAAAAGCACTTATCAAACTCGCTTTCCGCCAGGAAATTGATGTCACTGCTACCGGTAGTTTTGAAAAAGATGTGTTTAATGATTCCTACCAGGAGTTCCTTATGCAGGCACAGGCCTATAATCCCAATGGGCAGTTCCACACTTTGCAGGAATTGATCGCGAATAACCCGAAAGCCAATTCCCTTCATTATAAAGTAGGCTTTTCGGTCGGCCTTTATATTGCCGATTTGAATGGAGTAATACCCGGAATAAAGGAATGGGTGCCGGGTCAGGTGCAACCTGGTTTTGAAACACATCAGTTTGAGATTATCCGGTCTCATTTATCTGACCGTTTGCAGCATGGGGTTGCTATTACTTATTTTACAGGCGTGCTCAGTTTGCTGGGTTCTTTCGGTGACCAGCTTTTGCTGGCAACCGGTGATATGACCCACCTGGCTGCCAGTGAATGGACAGACAGTTTTATGCTGAAGATAAATCCTATGATCACTATTTGCCAGTATTCACCTATGAGGGCGGAGATGGGTTTGCCCAGGCTGGCAAATTAGTTTTCCGCAAAAAAAGCGGAATCCATTATCTTCATGCGCATGACTGAAAAAAACAAGTTGGGTCTTTTTGACCTGACCATGATCGTTGTAGGCCTGGTGATCGGCATGGGAATATTCAGGACTTCTGCCGATGCTGCCAATGCAGCTATTACGCCGCTCTTGTTTTTCCTTGCCTGGTTTGCCGGTGGAGTTGTGGCTTTATGCGGTGCGCTCACCTATGCGGAGATTGGTTCCCGCTTTCCTGTTACCGGTGGTTATTATAAAGTGTTTGCCGAATGTTACCACCCTTCGGTTGCTTTTTCCATTAACTGTATTATCCTTATCTCCAATGCAGCTTCCATGGCAGGTGTGGCATTGGTGGGAAGTGAATATATTTCAGAGGTATTGTTTAAAGCCGATCCCGGCTCTATGACCCGTGCACTGATCGCCATGGTGCCTATCATTATTTTTTATGGTGTTAACCTGATGGGGTTGAGGATGAGCTCTACAGCACAGAACATTTTAATGATCATCAAGATCGGAATGCTGGTGCTGCTGATCAGCTCTATCTTTTTTGTGGAGGGCAGTAATAATGTGGTAACAGCTTCGGAAGGCAGTTTTGGAATGATGGATTATATCCGCTCTTTTGGCGTGGCCCTGATCGCTGTTTCCTTTACGTATGGAGGTTATCAGCAAACCATCAATTTCGGGGAAGAAATACAGCAGCCCAGGAAAACGATCCCCCGCGGGATATTCATTGGTATCATGATCATTATCCTGCTTTATCTTGCAGTGAGCTACGCTTATTATAATGCGATTGGTTTTGAACAACTAAAAACCTCAAGAGGGATCGCTTCCATTGTGGTGGAAAAAATGTTTGGTCCTACGGGAAGGACCATTGCTTCCATTCTTCTCTTTATTGCCGTGCTGGCTTATGTGAATGTGTTGCTGCTTAGCAACCCCCGCGTAATGTATGCCATGAGTAAAGACGGGATACTGCCTGCTGCTTTTAAAAAGAAAGATGAAAAAAAGGATGTGCTTACAGTAGGTCTTACTGCCTTTGCTGCTATCGGCATTATCGTTTTATTCTTTGCCAAATCCTTTAATGAGATATTGAGTTTTACCATTTTCCTTGATTCCATTGGTATGGCTAGTTCGGCTGCCACGATCTTTATTTTGCGCAAGCGAACGAAACACCTGGATGGAACAGGCATTTATAAAATGAAACTCTATCCTTTATTACCGTTGATATTTATTGCTGCTTATATATTCGTTGGCATTTCCATTGCGGTGAACACACCAAATCTCGCCCTGATAGGAACAAGTGTTTTTGGTGTTTTCCTGCTTATTTACTGGGGTATTATTAATTACAAAAAGAAAGAACACTGATACCATGGACATCTCTTATATAGTGAATGAACTGGCAGAGGACCGTGAACAGTATTTTAATGCAATTGCTCCCCCCATTGTGCAGGCGAGCAATTTTGCTTTTAAGACGGTAGATGCCTTGGGCAAGGCCTTTGAAGACGAAATGGGTGGTTATCTCTACAGTCGCGGCCTGAATCCCACAGTGGATATCCTCCGGAAAAAACTGGCAGCACTGGATGGTGCAGAAGATTGCCTGGTATTTAATAGTGGGGCTGCAGCCATTTTTGCCGGTGTACTGGCCAATGTAAAAAGCGGCGATCATATTGTATCCGTCAAAAATCCTTATAGCTGGGCACAAAAAATGTTTGATGTGGTATTGCCCAGGTTTGGTGTACACACTACTTATATTGATGGTTCCAGCCTGGAAAACTGGCAGGAAGCTACCCAGCCCAATACAACCTTCTACTACCTGGAATCGCCAAACAGCTGGGCATTTACCCTGCAGCCCCTGGCTGAAGTGGCCGCTTTTGCCCAAAGCCGGCAGATCATTACCATGATCGATAACAGCTATGCCACACCCATATACCAACCCGTTATTTCCGCGGGCATCGACCTGGCTATGCAAACGGCTACCAAGTATATCGGTGGGCATAGCGATACGCTTGGCGGTGTGCTCTGTGGCACAAAAGCCATGATGAAAAAAATATTCGATAGTGAATACCTCAATATCGGAAGCGGCATCCAGCCTTTCAATGCCTGGCTGCTGATAAGGGGCTTGCGTACCCTGCCTGCCCGGCTCGACCGCATCAGCCACTCTACCGTGGAAGTATTCAATTTCCTGAAGCAACACCCTGCCGTGGAATCCGTAATATTCCCCTTTGACGAATCTTTCCCTCAATATGCCCTGGCCAAAAAACAGATGAGTGGGGCTTGTGGCCTGCTCACGGTCATATTAAAGACCCATAAGCGGGAATCCATCGTAAAATTCTGCGAATCCCTGCAACACATATTAATGGCAGTAAGCTGGGGTGGCCACGAATCCCTGATCATTCCCAAATGCGCCGGCATCCCTGCCGCAGACTTCGATCCTTCCAACCCTGAGCACCGCTATGTGCGGCTCTACATAGGGCTGGAGGAACCCGCATACATTATCAAGGACCTTGACCAGGCACTCTCTTAAATATACCGGGAGGTGGCCGGTTCCGGGGCGTGAATCTTTAGTCGGGACTGCCCCGAAAAACCAGCATTCTTTACATACCGGATTGAATATTTCAAACTCAGGTAACTTCAGACTATCGACCCCGACTCAAAATTTAACCCCTATTTATCAAAAATCACTTCAGCGGGTGCGGTTTTCTGTTATTTTTGTTTTATGATGACCCGCTGCATCCAACTGTTAATCTGCTTATTCGCCGCTACAACATGCTTTGCCCAGGATAAATGGGACCTTCAGCAATGTGTGGAATATGCATTGAAAAATAATATTTCTGTGCGTCAGGCTGACGTGCAGGCTCGTATAACGGCCCTGACCTACGAGCAGAGTAAGCTGTCACAATTCCCGACGGCGAATATTCAAAGCAGCGGCGGTTATCAGTTTGGCCGCAACATTGACCCTTCTACTAACCAGTTTACCAATCAACGAACTTTTTTTGCCAACCCTTCCCTTAACATCAATCTTGATCTATTCAACTGGTTCAGTAAGAAAAATACGGTGGCTGCTAATAAGCTTACTGCTCAGGCATATATTGCCGGTGCTGAAAAAGCAAGGAACGATGTGGCATTGAATGTGGCAAATGCTTATCTCCAGATATTATTGAATGCTGAACAGGTCAATATCAGCGATGTACAGGTAAAGCAAAGTATCGAACAACTGGATATTGTAAAAAAGCAAGTGACGGCTGGTGCACTGCCTGAGCTGAACCAGGCAGAACTGGAAGCCCAGTTGGCAAACGACAGTTCCACATTGATAACGGCTAATGCGAATTATACTTTATCTGTTCTGCAACTGAAAGGATTACTTAATATACCTGCCGACCAGGTTTTCGCAGTAGCAATTCCTTCAGTGGAACAAATACCGATAGAATCATTGGCAGAGCTGGACCCTGCTATGGTGTATACGATGGCTCAGGCCAATATGCCGCAGCAAAAGATCAATGATCTTAATCTGCAGGCAGCTATAAAAAATGTAGCAGCAGCTAAAGGGCAAATGTATCCGTCGCTTTCACTTTTTGGAGGGCTTGATACACGCTATTCTACTCAAGATCAGATATTGCGGGATTTTAAATTAGCACCTGGTACTGATGTTATCGGACATGTAACGGTCAGCAGTGTTGCTTATCCTGTAATTACAGCGGATCCTATCGTTTTCGACAAGATATTTGCTAAAAGACCCTTCTTTACGCAGCTTGATAATAATTTTGGGCAATCCGTTGGATTAGGGTTGCGCATCCCTCTCTTTAATGGAGGAACTGCCCGTACCAACTGGAAAAAAGCCAAACTGAATGTTTCCAATGTTGAATTGCAAAAAGAACTCGATGCTCAAACCCTCAAGCAGGACATTTACCAGGCTCATACAAATGCTGTAGCAGCCTTGCAGAAATTCAATGCCTCAAAAAAAGGCGTGGAAACATCACAGAAGGCGTATGATTTTGCAAAGAAGAGATTTGATGTGGGGTTATTGAACACGATTGATCTGATCACTAATCAGAACAATCTTTTCAGGGCGAAGATCAACATGGTTTCAGCACAATACGATTATATTTTCAAGATGAAATTGCTTGAATTCTATAAAGGACTTGGTCTGAAACTATAAATAAACCAGGCTTGCTGGCTTAACCATTATCTAATCAAAAACCCCGGATGGGGTAGCTATTATGAGTAAGACTTTAAAATGGATACTGATCATTGCAGGTATATTGGCTGTTCTCTTTATCGGTGCCAAAGTTTTTGGCGGTAAGGGAGACAATATGGAAAAAGTGTCTGCGGAGCCAGTGGCCAAAAGAACGATCGTTGAAACCGTAACAGCCAGCGGCCAGATATATCCTGAAGTGGAAGTAAAGATCAGCCCGGATATTTCGGGTGAGGTGACCGAGTTGAATGTGGAAGAAGGCGATAGTGTAAGAAAAGGCCAGGTGCTGGCGCGCATCTTTGCGGATATCTATGCTTTGCAGCGGGATGAAGCAGCTTCACAGGTCAGTCAGTCACAGGCTACGGTTGCCAATAATGAAGCAGCGCTGGACGCTTTACAGGCAAACCTGAACCAGGCCAAGCAGGCGTATGACCGTAACAAGGCTTTGTATAATCAGAAAGTGATCTCACAAGCGGAATTTGAACAGTTTGAAACCACCTGGCGTTCTGCCCAGGCTAATTATACCGCTGCACAGCAAAACATCAAGAGCCTTAAAGCAAATGTGCAAACAGCACAGGCAGGATTGACAAGGGCGAACAAAGATCTGGGTCGTACCACGCTGGTGGCGCCTATGAGCGGAGTGATATCTTCCCTGCAGATCAAAAGAGGTGAACGGGTGGCCGGTAACAGCTTTAATGTAGGTACTGAAATGATGACAGTAGCCGACATGAGCGTACTGGAAGCAAGAGTGGATGTTGGTGAAAATGATATTGTAAAGGTAAATATTGGCGACTCAGCGGATATTGAAGTGGATGCTTATAATAACCGTAAGTTCAAAGGTGTGGTGACGCAGATCGCCAGCAGCGTTAAATCGGCCCAGGCAGGCTCCGCAGCAGCGACCAATGACGTCACCAATTACCAGGTAAGGATCAGGTTGGATTATAATTCTTACAAAGACCTGATCGATCCGTCCAAACCAAAGAAATTCCCTTTCCGTCCTGGTATGAATGCCAGCGCAGATATCAAGACCAAGCGACATGAGAATGTGCTTTCTGTGCCCATCACTTCCGTGAATGCGCGCGTTAAAGGAAGTGACCAAAGTATTGCGGATAAAAAGAAAGAAGCACAGGATGCCAAAGGAGGCCAGGAATCGGAAGCAAACCAGGCACCTTCGATCAGCAGTGAACTGGAAGAAGTGGTATTTCTTGTGCAGGCCGATGGCACTGTGAAGAAAACGGTAGTGAAATCAGGTATACAGGATATCAGTTATATAGAGATCCTCAGCGGGCTTAAAGGCGGGGAACAGGTAGTTACAGGCCCCTATACTGCTATCAGCAAAACGCTGAAAGACGGAGTAAAAGTAAAAGTAGTTCCGAAAGAACAGCTTTTTGAGAAGAAGTGATGAACAAAAGGCTGTAGTACAGCGTTGAGGCATTTTACTTTTAAAACTGAACATGAGGAAGACATTTGGTATAATTGGCAGTGGCAGTTGGGCAACCGCCTTGACGAAGGTTCTGACAGATAATAAGCAGAAGGTGAACTGGTGGGTAAGGAATGAAAATAATATCCGGCATATTACTGAGCGGCGTCATAATCCGTCATACCTGTCTTCAGTGAATTTTGATGTTTCCTTGTTGCAGATGTCTGCCAATGTGCAAACAGTCGTGCGAAATTCAGACATCGTTGTTATTGCCATTCCTTCTTCTTTTGTGGAGCAAAGCATTGGCAATCTGAAAGCTTCGGATTGGGAAGACAAGAAAGTTGTGTCTGCAGTAAAAGGCATCCTGCCACAAAAAGATATTTTGCTGAACTATTATTTGCAGCAGGAATTTGATATTCCCCTTGAAAATTATTTCGCCGTTTTAGGGCCCTGCCATGCAGAAGAAGTAGCGGCGGAAAAGTTGTCCTACCTCACTTTCTCCGGGGTAGATATACCAATGGCTTCCACCATTGCTTCGCATTTCGCCACGGATTATATCAATACGATCGTTAATCATGATATACTTGGTGTGCAATATGCGGCTGTGCTGAAAAATATTTATGCGGTAGGAGCAGGCATTGCGCATGGATTGGAGTACGGGGATAATTTCCAGAGTGTATATATTGCTAATGCGGCAGATGAAATGGCCGGATTCCTCAGAAGTTTTGGCGCAGAGCATATCGTAGTGGGCGAGCATGCAGGAGGAGAGGACCCTGTTACACACCGCAAAACACCGAACTATGCAGCTTCTGTGTACCTGGGAGATCTCCTGGTAACCTGCTATTCCCTTTTCAGCCGCAACCGCACTTTTGGCAATATGATCGGCAAGGGATATTCGGTGAAGACGGCGCAATTGGAAATGAATATGGTGGCTGAAGGATATAATGCCGCCAAGTGTATTTACAATATCAACCGGTCTGTGCAGGCATCTATGCCGATAGCCGAAACAGTTTATAGGATCTTATGGGAAGGTGTAAAGCCCCGTGAAGGATTTAAGAAGATAGAAACGGTGATGATATAAGATCTAAAGAAAAAGATCAGCGGCAATCCCGTCCGCCAGCAGCCTTCCTTCGCGTGTGAGCCGCAGCCATTCTTTTTCCTGTATCATCAGTCCATTCTTAATATACTTGATACTTTCTTTCAGCAGTTGAACTTTTACTTCTGCCAGTTCCTCTTTGTTCATGCCACGGATATTTTGTGTAACTCTTTCAAGGTTTAGACCTTCTCGCGTTCTCAGGGAGATCATGATCAGTTCATTGATCTGTTGCGTGGCAGTCAGTACTTCTTTTTCAAAAGGAATAGTGCCTTCCCCGATCGATCGCATATATTTTGTATTGTTTGCTACATTCCACCATCTTGACTGCCCATCGAACGAATGAGCGGAGGGGCCAAAACCGAAATATGGCTTACCCTGCCAGTAAGAAGAGTTATGACGGCTCCGGAAACCTGGCTTGGCGAAGTTGGATATTTCGTAATGCTCGTATCCTGCCTGCTGCGCCCATTCCATCAGCAGCAGGAATTGCTCTGATTGCTGATCGGGATTTACATCCGGTGTTCTGTGTTCCCGGATAAGTTTTTGCAGGGGTGTTTTAGGTTCTACCGTCAGGGCATAACAGGAAAGATGAGGAATGCCCAGTTCAATGGCTTTTTCTACATTTTGCTTCCATTTTTCATTTGTAAGAGCTGGTGTGCCATAGATCAGGTCAATCGTAATGTTGTTGAAATAACGGGTTGCGAGCCCCAGGCTTTCCCATGCCTGCCGGCTATTATGGGCCCGGTTCATCCAGGTCAGGTCTTCTTCAAAAAAACTTTGTATACCGATGCTGAGCCGGTTGATACCTGCTTCCTTCCATTGCTGTAGCTTTTTTTCTGATATATCGTCGGGGTTGGCTTCCAGGGTTATTTCGGCATCAGTTGATACAGAAAAGATTTCCCGGACCTTGTCAAGTATTTTTTTTATTTCATCTTGCGTGCAGAGGCTGGGTGTGCCACCTCCGAAATAGATCGTTTCAATGATGCCAGCAGAAGCGGTTGCTTCAGGGAAGAAATTTGGTGTCAGTTCAATCTCTTTCAATAAAGCGGTAATTAATTCGTTTTTGTACCGCAAAGAAGTGCTGAAATGGAAATTGCAATAGTGGCAGGCCTGTTTGCAAAAAGGAATATGGATATAAATGCCGGCCAAGTAGATTTATTTAATGAATAATTTTATGGTATAAGCGACCAAGCTAAATGGCAAAGTTAAGGTGCCTCATACTGCTTCTCCTTTTTTTGTTTGTTTCCTTTTTCTCCAAAGCGCAAACAGGATATCCCTTGCAAATAAGTGCAGTGGACAGGGATTCTGCTTTTCTTGTATCTACGCTCGGCATACAAACCCAGTTCACTACACGTTACGACTGCATCAGCTATATCAATAAACTTCCTGTCCTTTTACAGTTGAAAGGATATGTAACAGCTTCGGTTGACACACTGCTGTATGATTCAGCTTCTGCTCGTGCTGTTTTATATATTGGTGACAGGTATGAATGGGCAAAACTGGATGCGGGCCAGGTGGATCCCAATATTTTGCAGGCAGTGGGCTGGAGGGACAAAGCTTTTACAGACAAACCGATGGACTTTTCGCAGGTGCAGGACTGGCAGGAGAAGATCATTACTCACCTGGAGAATAATGGACATCCGTTTGGTAAAGTATATATTGATAGTTTCAGACTGGAGCAGGAGAAAGTATGGGCAAAGCTTAAAGTGGAGCCAGGGCCGGCCTATAAGATTGACAGCATACGAGTAATAGGCAATGCCAAAGTGTCCAATGAATTTCTTCAGCGTTACCTGGATATCCGCAATGGCAGTCCTTTTGATAAAGAAAAACTGCAAAATATCAGCCGCAAGATGCGGGAGCTTTCTTATGTGGAAGAAGAATTTCCGGCCAAACTGGTCTGGTTGAATTCGGGATCGTTCCTCGAAATGTATCTCAAACAAAAACAAAGCAGCCAGGTGAATGTGCTGGTCGGTTTTTTGCCCAATAATGATCAGCTTTCTTCCAAAAAGCTGCTGATAACGGGTGAGGCAAACCTGCTTTTGCGGAATGCGCTGGGAGTAGGGGAGACGATCGGGCTTAACTGGCAGCAATTGCAGGTGAAGTCACCAAGGCTGAACATTATTTACCGTCATCCCTATCTTTTCGGCACTCCTATCGGGCTCGATTTTGCTTTTGATATGTTCCGGAAAGACAGTTCTTTTCTGAATGTCAATTTTCAGTTGGGCGCTCAATATGTACTCAGTAATCAGCAATCGGGAAAAATATTTATCCAGCGGTTTCAGACCATTGTTACCAGTGCCAATACCGCTTTTATTTTGCAGAACTATCGCTTGCCTGAAGATGCGGATGTAAGTTCGATAAACGTGGGAATTGATTATGAGTATAACAACACCAATTACCGGATGAACCCGACACGGGGCAATGAATTCAGGATCATTACTTCGGCTGGTACTAAAAAAGTTAAACGCAATAATGAGGTGCTGGAATTAAAGGACCCCGGCAACCCGGCTTTTGATTTTGGCTCGTTATATGATACGGTCAAGCTAAGTACTTACCAGTTCCGTGCGAGAGTTTCTGCTGCCCGGTTCTTTCCTGTTGGCCGCCAGGGAACGTTGAAAATGGGATTGAATGGCGGTTTTTTTCAAAGCGGCAATATTTTCCGGAATGAGCTTTTCCAGATAGGGGGATATAAATTGCTGCGCGGTTTTGATGAAGAGAGCCAGTATCTTTCCCAGTTTGCTATCGGCACTTTTGAATACAGGTACCTGATCGGGCAGAATTCTTATTTCTATGGATTTCTGGATGGGGGATGGGGGCGGAACAATTCGCAGAATACGGATATGGATTACACTTATCTTGGAACAGGATTGGGTCTGGCATTTGAAACGAAGCTGGGGATTTTCAACCTGGCCTGGGCAATAGGGCGCAGAAGTGATATTCCCTTCAGCCTCCGGCAATCAAAAGTACATTTTGGGTTTGTGAACTTTTTCTGATGGCTTATTTTTGAATTCTTAAACAAAACTATTTGCGCCCGATATATTTTTTATTCCTGGTTTTTCAATTCGCTGCCTTTGGTGTTTCGGCGCAAAATATAACTGATTCCATTCCGCCGGTTGATACAGTGAAGGCGATACAGGATACCGCTACAGTTATAGCTAATCCACCAACAGTGCTGCATGACAGTATTTCCCGTAAACCGGAGCCGTTGATCCCTGCCTGGGAGGCGCGGACTGATCTGCCTTTTGAGCAGCAGATCCTGCGGCAGCATCCATTCTATAATTTCCGGGTAAAGCCTTTTGTGGTTCCAACAGGGCTTAAGGTATTCAGGGGAAAGGAAACGATCTTTTATGTAGTATTGGGATTAGTGTTGGTGTTTGCTTTGTTGAGACTGGCTTTTGCCAAATACTTTTATGATCTGTTCCGGGTTTTCTTCCGTACTACCATGAAGCAGCGGCAGATAAGGGAGCAATTGATGCAGACGCCGCTTCCATCCCTGGGTTTTAACCTGTTTTTTATTGCCAGTGCCGGTTTATACATTGACTTTATTCTATTCCATTTTGGGGTAAGGCCGGTAGATAATTTCTGGTTATTATATTTCTATTGCTGTATTGGCCTGGCGGCGATTTACCTGGGTAAGTTTATTGGCCTTAAGATTTCTGGCTGGTTGTTTAATATGCGCCAGGCAGCCGATTCTTATATTTTTATTGTTTTTATCATCAATAAGGTGATCGGTATTTTCGTGTTGCCTTTCCTGGTTTTGCTGGCATTTACGGCGGAGCCTTTGCGGTCGATTGCGATGACCTTATCCTGGTGTGGGATTGGATTGCTGTTCCTGTACCGGTTTATTTTAGGGTATTCTGCGGTTCGTAATGAGGTCAGGTTCAACCTATTTCACTTCTTTTTATATATATGTGCCTTTGAAGTAGCACCGCTTTTGCTGATTTACAGGCTTTTACTCTTCTTTTTTAAATAGAAAGCCGTAACTTTGCAGCCAATTTAGCCCGAACCGCACATGTCAATAAATGGTGTGAAAAAGGCCGATACGCTGGCCAAAGAGATACAAAAGATCCTGATTACCCAACCCAGGCCTGAAAGCGATAAGTCGCCGTACTTTGAGCTTTCGAGGAAATATGGAGTACAATTGGATTTTCAGCCATTCATCCGGTTGGAAGGGATTCCTGCGCGTGATTTCCGCAAGCAAAAGATAGAGATACAGAATTTTACTGGAGTTATTTTCACCAGCCGGAATGCGATCGACCATTTTTTCCGGACTTGTGAGGAAATGAAGGTGAGTGTGTCGCAGGATACCAAGTATTTCTGTATTACGGAAGCGGTGGCGCTTTATCTTCAGAAGTTTATTCTTTACCGGAAGCGTAAGGTGTTTTATGGGGCGGATGGAAGCAATAAGAGCATGTTTGATGTGGTCAACAAGCATAAGGGCAATGAAAAATTCCTTTATGTATGTTCTGAGAATCAGCAGGACAATGAGATTGTGAATTGGCTTAAAGCGAATAATTGTGAGTTTTCGTTGGCGTTTATGTACAGGACGCAGAGTAATGATGTGAAGGAGTTGTTGACCGAGAATGAATATGATGTTATTTGTTTTTTTACGCCGAGTGGGATAAAGAGTTTGTTTGATAATCTTCCTAAGTATAAGCAGAATGGGACGGTGATTGGTGCTTTTGGGGGTAATACGACTAAAGCGGCAGAGGATGCGGGTTTGAAGTTAGAGATTAGGGCGCCGCAGCCGCAGGCGCCGAGTATGGTGTCGGCGTTGGATAAATTTTTGGCGGAAGTGAAGAAGAAATAGGAGAGAGGTTAATGGTGATTTTCTCTCTGCTCCTCCCTGACGGGCCCTCCCTCCCCCGCCTCCAACCTACCTTTTAGACATAGTTTCCTTACCCGGCAATATATGCCCGGCAAAAATACTCTCTTCAAATACCAAAGCTCCATTCTACTGAAGCCCCTTAGGTTATTCAGCTAATTCAATCCATCTGATCAATCAGAATTCAAATATCCTTTTCCCATAAACCATCACCATGGGAAAAAAACAATAAATAACGGGAAAAACCCCCCTCTGCTTTCCTCCTCTCTCCCTACCTTACCCCAAACTTCAGCACAAATATTGATTACCTTACCTTTTACCCAATTGTACACTCCCGATGAACAAACATACCAATGCCCTGATCAATGAAACCAGCCCTTATCTCCTGCAGCACGCCCACAACCCTGTCAACTGGTATCCCTGGGGAGAAGAAGCCTTAAACAAAGCCCTGCAGGAAGACAAGCCCATTCTTGTCAGCATCGGCTATGCAGCCTGCCACTGGTGCCATGTGATGGAAAGGGAAAGCTTTGAAGAGGAAACCACCGCACAATTGATGAATGATCATTTCATCAATATCAAAATAGACCGCGAAGAACGGCCTGACCTCGATCATATTTATATGGATGCCGTTCAGGCAATGACAGGCAGCGGCGGCTGGCCATTAAACGTATTCCTTACTCCCGGCACCAAACCATTTTACGGCGGGACTTATTTCCCCCCCGTGCGGGCATTCAACCGCGCATCCTGGAAAGAAGTGCTGATGGGGGTAGCAGAGGCTTTTAAAGGGAAACGGGATGAGATAGAAGTACAGGCAGATAATCTAACAGCCCACCTGGTACAGTCCAACAGCTTCGGCCTCCATTTTCCCGGCGAGGCAGACCCAGTTTTTTCTATGGCCAATGCTGCGCTGATAACAGACAATTGTATGAAGGCAGCCGATAAAGAGTGGGGCGGATTCGGGAAGGCACCGAAATTCCCTCAAAGTTTTACCATCCGCTATTTACTCCGGTATTTCTATGTGAAAAAAAATGAAAACCTGCATCAGGGGATGGAGGAGGCAAAACAAGGACTCGATCAGGCTTTGCTCAGCCTGGATAAAATGATCGATGGCGGCATTTACGATCAGTTGGGCGGTGGGTTTGCCCGTTATTCAACCGATACGGAATGGCTGGCCCCTCATTTTGAAAAAATGCTGTATGATAATGCATTGCTGGTGGATGTACTGAGCGAGGCATATCAGTTGACAGGCAGATCGCGCTATGCAGAAGTGATCCGGGAAACAATGGATTTTGTAAAGCGGGAATTGATGCAAGAACAAAAAGCCTTTTATGCAGCGTTGGATGCTGATAGTGAAGGAGTGGAAGGGAAGTTTTATGTATGGCAAAAAGATGAGGTAGTACAATTACTGGGCAGGGATGCGGACGTGTTTTGCAGCTATTATGATATATCGGAGAAGGGTAACTGGTATGAGCCGGGGCCTGCCCCGGCCCTTGAGACGGGGGAATCTTCACCCACGAATATCCTCAGGGTGAAGACGCCATGGAAAGAGTTTACCACACAACACGGATTAAGCGAGGATGGGCTGAAGCAGTTGCTGGAAAAAGGAAAAAATATTTTACTGGCCCACCGGAATAAAAGAACCAGGCCGGCATTGGATGATAAGATCATTCTCGGGTGGAACGCTTTGATGAATACAGCTTGCAGCAAGGCTTTTGCAGCAACAGGAGAAGAGGAATACCGGCAATTGGCAATAGCCAATATGGAATTTATCTGGAGCAACCTGGCCGGGAATGAACCAGGGGAATTTTATCATACGTGGAAAAACAAGCAGGCGAAACATCCGGCTTTTTTAGACGATTACGCTTTTCTGGCAGATGCTTTGCTGCACCTGCATGAAATAACAGGCGATGTTTCCTGGTTGATGAAAGCAACGCAGGTTACAGAATATGCGATACAGTATTTCAGTGAACAGGATACCGGCTTTTTCTTTTATACACGGGAAAAGCAGGCAGATATCATTGTCCGGAAGAAAGAAGTGTATGATGGAGCCCTGCCTTCAGGAAATGCAGTGATGGCAGCCAACCTGTATCGGTTAGGTATCCTGCTCGACCGGTCAGCATGGAAGGAAAGGAGCGATCGGATGATAAATGCCCTGGGTCAGACCATAGTGCGTTATCCGACCTCTTTCGGGTATTGGGCTGCCGGATTGCTGGAAAGGACAGCCGGAACTGTGGAACTGGCAATCGTGGGGAAAGAGCCCTCCAAAATGCACCAGGATTTGTTGCGGTTTTTTATACCGCACAGGGTGTTGATGGTGTCTTCAGGCGGCGATGCTGAATTCCCTTTGCTGGCCGGAAAACAGGTGTCGGGACCAACTGAAATTTTTGTTTGCAAAGACTTTGCTTGTTTACAACCAGTTACGTCGCTGGAGGCAGTTATGTCACTGATAAACAGGGCTGGGCAAAAGAATTAATTTCATGTTAAAGCAATAAAAACAAGTCATATTTCGTTAGAATATTTACGTCGTAAAATCCGATTTGGCTATATAAAATAAAATTGTAACGTTGTGCTTACGAACAAACCAAAATATTATATTTGCCCAATACCCTTTAAGTGTATGAAAATGAAAAACCTTAACCGAACAATCCTGGCTATTGTCAGCGTTTCTATGCTGGCAAGTTGTGGTATAATCGGCGGAAAGAAAAACAAAGGTGGCGGCGCCTTAGTCCCTAATGATGGCCAGGTCCATGGCATCTCTCCCGGCAGTCGCTATGTGCTCCCCAAACCTCCGGGAATGGTATACATACCACAGGGTACATTCCACATGGGCCCAAGCGACGAGGATCCTGCTTACGCATTCAGTGCCCGTAACCGCTCAGTTTCCATCAGTGGATTCTGGATGGATGCAACGGAAATTACCAATAACGAATACCGTCAGTTTGTTTTCTGGGTCCGCGACTCAGTAGCCGCCCGCAAAATGGGTAAGGTGAAAGCCGGAGCAGATGGCAACGAATATGTTGATTGGGTAGCCATGCGCCAGGTAAAATGGGATGATCCCAAAACCGTGGAGTCAATGGCCGATCTTATTCTCGCACCGGAAGACCGTGTCTTCGGTAAGAAAGAGATCGATGCCTCCAAGCTGATCTACCATTCTGAAACCTTTGACCTGAAAGAAGCAGCCAAAAGGGAAAATGCCGGCAGACCCCGCTCAAAATTCATCGTAAAGAAAGATATAGGTATCTACCCTGATACATTGGTTTGGATTCGCGATTTCGCTTATTCCTACAACGAACCAATGACCAAACGTTATTTCTCACACCCTGCTTTCGGTAACTACCCGGTTGTAGGTGTGAACTGGAAACAGGCAACTGCTTTCTGCGAGTGGAGAACTCATTACCTGAACTCCTGGCTCGACAGCAAGAAAAGAGTACAGGAATCTGACTTCCGCCTGCCAACAGAAGCACAGTGGGAATACGCAGCCCGTGGCGGACGCTCACAATCAATGTTCCCCTGGGGTAACTATTACCTCCGTAATAAGAAAGGATGTTTGATGGCTAACTTCAAACCCGGCCGTGGTAACTATCCTGAAGATGGTGGCTTCTACACAGTTCGTGCAGATGCTTACTGGCCCAATGATTTCGGTCTGTATTGCATGTCAGGTAACGTGGCAGAATGGACTTCTTCTATTTATTATGAAGGCCGCAACAACTTCCAGCATGATATGAACCCTGATGTTCGCTGGAATGCAAAAGATGATGATCCCCCACTGATGAAACGCAAAATTATCCGTGGTGGAAGCTGGAAAGACGTAGGTTATTACCTGCAGACCGGTACCAGCACTTACGAATACCAGGACTCAGCCAAATCTTATATCGGCTTCCGCAGTGTTATTGACCTGCCAGCCGCTCCGCAAAAAGGTCGTCGCAGATAAGAATTCTCCAAAAGGGTCTTTCTGCGACCCCCTTTTTACGCAATTTTTACTGCTTTCTATTCGTTTCTTTTAAAATTTAATAAACTATAAAAACGAACCCCTTATGCTATTCTTTAAATCGAAAAAAGGCCAGGTAGTTCTTAATTTCCTTTTTAGCTTTTTTGCTGCCGTGGTGATCTTCGCTGCCATGATGAAAATCCTTCACTGGCCGGGAGCTGACTACGCGATCATGGTGGGTCTTATCGCAGAAGCCATCGTGTTCCTCGTAATGGCATTCCTCGTTCCTCCTCCCGAAGAACCACATTGGGAAAGATATTTCCCCGGCATCTCTACTCACCCTGACCTTGATCCAAACTTCAAACCCACTCCGCTTTCACTCGGTGGTGGTAACTCAGGTAACCCTGCGCTGAATAAACTGGAAGACATGCTGCGCGACGCAGACATTACTCCAGCCAACCTTGGCCGCCTGGGTGAAAACTTCAAAAAATTTGGTGGCACGGTAGATAAAATGGCTGATATCACTGATGTGGTGGCTGCTACCGGCGACTATACCGCAAAAACAAAAGAAGCGGCTAATGCACTGGGTACTATGAAAGATGCTTATTTGGGCGCTGCCAACAGCATCCAGCATTTCAACCAGGCCGCTGACGGTACCAAACAATTCCATGATCAGGTTCAGGTGCTGACTAAAAACCTGTCTTCCCTGAATACGATCTATGAACTGGAATTGCAGGATACCAACAACCATTTAAAAGCTATGAACAAATTCTACAGCAACCTTACAGAAGCTTCCAAAGCAATGCAAGGCAGCGTGGAAGATGCTCAGAAAGCAAAAGACCAGATCGCCTTACTGGCAAACAACCTGGGCCGCCTGAACAATGTTTATGGCAATATGCTCAGCGCCATGCAGGGTCGCAGCTAAACTAACGGTATAAGGGTTTCGTTTATAAAAAATCTAATAGATCCGTATCCCGTGATTTTTGATAGTCACCATATCTAATTTTTAAAACCAAGAATCGTCATGTCTTTACCTAAGGAGCCCAGGCAGAAAATGATCAACATGATGTACCTCGTGTTGACGGCCCTTCTGGCCCTCAACGTGTCATCTGAGATCCTGAATGCCTTCAAAACGGTAAATAATAGTTTACAGAATACTAACAATACTGTAAACCAATCAACGCAGACTATCCTGGCTTCTTTGGCTGAAAAGTCAACAGAACCTGCTACTGCAGAGAAAGCCAAAATCTGGCTTCCCAAAGCTCAATTTGTAGAAAGCCGTTCAAAAGATGTATACAATTTTATCCAGGGACTGAAGGACAGGATCATTACGGAAGCCAATGGCGATCCGAAAGATCCTACCAAAAAATTCAAAGAGGATAACCTTGATATTCCTACTCACGTAATGGTTGAGAAAGGACAGGGTAAAGCTCTCTATGAAATGCTGGAGAAATACAGGAATGATATCCTTAATGTTGATCCGGCCGTCAAGGCGGAGTTTGAAAAAACACTGCAGATTGATTTGACCAAACCTAAAACAGAAGCAAAAGGCAACAACACCTGGGAAGCGGCTTATTTCCGCATGGTTCCCACTGTTGCTGCGCTGACCATCCTGAGCAAGTTCCAGAACGATGTCAGGACTTCTGAAAACAAGATCGTAGCTTTTTGCCATGAGCAGGTTGGTAAAGTAACCGTAAGGTTCGATACCTATGCTGCCATCATCGGCCAAAGCTCTAATTATGTAATGCCAGGCCAGGAGATCGAGATCACCGCTGGTGTGGGTGCCTTCAGTAAAGCGGCACAGCCCACTATCGTGATCGGTGGAAAAACAGTGCCTATCGGCGAAGATGGAGCTGCTCACCTGAAAGTGCCTACTGCAGGCATCGGTGACCATTCCATCCCTGTTACCATCAACTATCTCGATCAGGATGGCAAGCAACAAAGCATCAAAAAAGACGTTCCTTATACAGTAGGCCAGGCCAGCGCGTCAATCGCCCTGGATGAAATGAACGTTCTTTATATCGGTTATGACAACAAAGTTTCTATCGCTGCAAGCGGTGGTGGAGACGATAAAGTTCAGGTTAACGTGAGTGGTGGCGGTGCTTCCTATAAAAAACTAGGTGGTGGTCATTACATTGTCAATGTTAACAGTGTAACAGATGATTGTAAAATAACAGTGACTGTAGACGGTAAAGTTGCTGGTGTATCTCAGTTCCGCGTACGCACGATCCCTCAGCCTGTAGGTACTGTTGGTGGTTATGCGAGCGGTGAAAACATCCCTGCCGGTGCCTTTAAAGCGCAAACCGGTGTGGGTGCTTACATCAAAGACTTCCCGCTTAACCTGAAATATGGTGTAACCAGCTTCACTATCACTGCTGACAACGCAGAAGGTGATATCGATGAAGCTCCCTGTACAGGTAACCTTTGGAGCCCTAAAGCCCAAAGCATGATCAAGAACCTGGCTGCAGGAAGAACTGTAACGATCGATAATATCCGCGCTACAGGACCTGATGGCAGAAGCCAAAAACTGCCTTCACTTGTGTACTATATTAAATAAACTAATGAAGATGAAAAGCATTGTTGTAAAGAGTTGTTTGGTGATGGCCTTCGGTGCCCTGATGGTAGCTGATGCAAGTGCGCAGCGTACCAGGACCAGAAGAACTGGTAACCCTCCGGCAAATCAGCAAACCCAGCAGCAGGAGACCCAGCAGAATAACACCGCTCCGCCTTCCAACTATAATCCCTATGGCAATATTCCTATTGTTGTGGATTCTTCAGGTATGGCAGATACAACGGTGAAAAAATCGCTGCGTAATGATAATGCTTATGATAAAAGCAGTGTGAATGCCCGTACTCCACTGGATTATGAACACCTGAGAGCTGATGACGCCCTTTTTGCAGAAAAGGTGTGGAGAGAGCTGGACCTTCGTGAAAAAATGAACCAGCCTTTCCGCTACGAAGCAGAAAGCGATAACGGCAGCCAGATGTTCATCAATATGCTGTTGAAAGCAGTTAAATCCGGACAGGTAACAGCTTTTGCTGACGACCGCTTCACTACTCCTGTTACCGGAGCAGAAATTGATCAGATGACTACCGGTACTGCCGATACAGTTCCCCAGGTTGATCCTAACGATCCCAGCAAAGTGATCCGCTACGTTGTTACTCGCGCCAGCTTTGATGGAAAATCAGTGGTAAAACTGAGGATCAAGGAAGAATGGGTATTCGACCGCGAAGCCAGCCGCCTGTTTTGCAGGATACTCGGAATTGCTCCGCTGAAAACATTATACTTCCCTAATGGACAGGAACGCCCGGGCAGCTCAACTATGTTCTGGGTTTATTACCCTGACCTTCGCCCAATCCTGACCAAATATGAAGTCTATAACCCTAAAAACATGGGTAATAGCCGGATGACCTGGGAAGAACTGTTTGAAAGCAGGATGTTCAGCAGCTATATTGTAAAGTCTACACTCGACAATGCAGCTAACCGCAATATCAGGACCTATATCAAAGATCCGATCCTTGCCCTGCTGGAAGGTGAGGCGATCAAAGAGAAAATTTTCAACTACGAACAGGATCTTTGGTCATACTAACGCTCATTCGTAAAAGTTTGTTTATATCAAATAAAAAAGCCCCTTTAGTGGGGCTTTTTTAATATTCAAAGAATTCATTTATAATTAATTAAAAAAAGTTTTAAAAATCGTAAAAGTCCTGTAGGAAAATAGGATAAATGTTGTATTTTCGTTTCGGTTTTTCATAGGATATTGGATTTTAAAAACGGGGCTGGATTTCTATCCTGGCCCCATTTTTTTTGCCTTTATTTCAGGCTTATTACGAGGTAATACTTCGTTGACGCCAATCAATATCTGCACAGATTACTACTTGTTGAAATAAGCATGAATGATAGCGGCTTTCGCCTTGCCTGCCACCGCTGCAATTTCTTCCAATCCCTTTTCACGGATGTTTTTTACAGAGCGGAATTCCTTCAGCAAAATATCTGCAGTGGCTTTGCCAATGCCGGGAATATCTTCCAGTTCATTTTTGAAAGTGCCTTTACTTCTTTTCTGCCGGTGAAAAGTGATACCGAACCGGTGCACTTCATCACGTATACGTCTCACCAGTTTCAGGCTCTCACTGTTATAAGGCAGCTTGAGCGATTCCTGGTCGCCGGCAAAGAATAATTCCTCTTCATTTTTAGCCAGGCCCACCAAGGTGGTCTGACCTGTCAGCCCCAGTTCTGCAATAGCCTCCAGAGCAGCGCCCAACTGGCCTTTTCCGCCGTCTATGATCACCAGTTGAGGCAAAGGCTGCTCTTCCTCTTTCAGGCGCTTATAACGCCTGTAAACGGCTTCTTTCATCGACGCAAAATCGTTGATGCCTTCCACCGTTTTTACATTGAAATGCCGGTAGTCTTTTTTGCTTGGTTCGCCATTTTTAAAACATACCATGGCTGAAACGGGATAGCTGCCCTGGAAATTCGAGTTATCAAAGCACTCGATATGTACCGGCAGGGAAGGAAGCTGAAGATTGTCCTGCAATTGCTCCAGCACCTTGATCTTGTCTGTATTTTTTGACAGCTGCAGCCGCGCTTTGTTCTTTATCTCTTCTATAAAATAATCTGCATTTTTTTCCGACAGTTCCAGCAGCTTTTTTTTATCACCACCTTTGGGCACCGTAACCTCTATATTGTCCTGCGGATATTCGACGGGGAAGGGCACAACGATCTCACTGGCCTCACTGTTGAACGTACTGCGCAGCGTGGCAACAGAAAAACTCAATATTTCTTCCGGTGTTTCATCCAGATGTGTTTCAACCTTTGTAGTATGGGTTTGCACTATAGCTCCATTGCGTACCATCAGAAAGTTGACAAAAGCAATGTCTTTGTCTTTTACCAGGGAGAACACGTCCAGGTCGCCGGTCTTGATGCTGACCACCACTGAGCGGGCCTGGTAATTTTCCAGGAACTCGATCTTCTTGCGGGTGATCTCTGCTTTTTCAAAAGAAAGATCTGCTGCAAATTTTTTCATCTCATCCCTGAAATGTTTCAGTACAGGCGCCAGGTTACCCTTCAACAGGTTCTTCAACTGGTCAATATTTTCCTGGTAGCCCTCCTTTGTCTGATGCCCTTCACAAGGGCCTTTGCAATTGCCCAGGTGATATTCAAGGCAAACTTTGAATTTCTTTTCCCTGATATTCTTCTCTGTCAGGTTCAGGGAACAGTTGCGCAGGGGAATGGTGTGACGGGTAAATTCAATGAGTTCCCTTACCTTTTTTACCGATGTATAAGGGCCGAGATATTCGGAACCATCGTTGATCTTTTTTCTTGTCAGAAAGACCCTGGGGAAAGGTTCATTCTTTATTACGATGAAAGGGTAAGTCTTATCATCTTTCAGGTTGATATTAAAAATCGGCTGGAATTCCTTTATGAGTGAGTTTTCCAGTAAGAAAGCATCCTGCTCTGAATTCACGATCGTGAACTCGATGTGGTGGATCCGCCGTACAAGCTCATGTGTTTTGTAGCTGTTGACGGTCTTATTAAAATAGGAGCTTACCCGCTTGCGTATACTTTTAGCTTTGCCCACATAAATGAGAGCATCGGATGAATCATAATATTTATAAATCCCGGGTTGTTGGGGAATGCCCGGTGCTACCTGTTGGAATTCTGCTGCTGTCATGTCTATTCCTCATTCCATACAACTTTGACGGTTGTAGTTATTTCCGGCTGACCTTGTAGTTGTTTGATCGTAATGACCTGAAAACTCCGGTCTACCTGCCACAACATTCTTTTCTGTACGGCGCTGTCTTTTGTGTTTTTAACACTATTAATGATAATACTGGTGATCTTATCGCCGCCTGCATCCGGCCTGATCAGCACTTCCTGCTTTTGAATAAGTTCCTTTTCAGGCGTTACAGGGGTATAGGTGAATAATGCCCGGTTCAATGTTTCGTCAAATTGCTTGTCTTCACGATATCTTTTTTTATACTCAGGCTTGCTCAGGTCAGGGATAGAAAGGAAATCTTCTGCTAACTGGCGGAACTGCTCCCGGTGAACGAATATCGTATCTGTTTTTGAACTGTCTGTAGAAACATATTCCCTGATGGCATTCAATGTAGTGTCTACGTCGGCTACCTGGCTTCGCAGAAAGGAGAGCACCGGGAAAAAACTTTCCCCCTCATCTTTTTTTTCAGAAGGGCCGCAAGCCGCCAGCACAAAACAAATTACGATCGCTGCTAAGTTGTGTCTTTTCATTAGAATAAAACCTTTCAAAGCAAATTTAATGAAAAACGCCCCGCATCTTGCCGGGGCGTTTTTCAAAATTATAATTAATAATTCAGGGCATTCTTATCTCCATCCTTTGTTGGATGTGCCAATGCCGTCAGCTTTAGCTGTAGTTCCAAAAGTGTAGAACTCGGTTTCGCCAAAAAGCTGAAGAGTAGGACCGGGTATTGGCAGATGTAAGGGAGTACCTTTTTGCAGAAGGTCCAGTTTTCTCATTTCGAAGAACTGTATGCCGCAACCTGTAGTGTAAAGCTCAACATGTCTTTCGTGATGAAGCGCATCAACAATGGCAGTGAGATTTGCTGCAACAGGTGCCATATTGCCTCTGGTAACGCGGGTTCCTGCATTGATGATATCGGCTGCTCCCTGCAGGTCATTGGTATAGGCTCTAGCCTCTGCCCTCAGCAGATCATTTTCGGTTTTCATGATTGTTGGCTTAGGCCCCACAGCATTTGTATAAACATCATCATATCTCGAATTCCTGTAGCAGGTAAAATGATAGTAGCCGCGGGCAGCAAGGAAATCATTTGAACCCATGTATTCAAAATCGGTTTTCAAACGGGCATCCAAAGCAGTTGCCGGCTCGGCAGGGTGAGGGAAAGAAGGGCTGTCGTCCCAATGTTCGGGCAAAGACGGCTCCATCATGTGAACCACACGCATATCCGTACGTCCCCAACCCGGATAAGTCAGGTAGTCGCCTGCTTCCATATACCATTTGGAGGTGCCATCCATCTGAATGGTCCAGTCGAACGTAATGCCATTATCAGCATAAGTTTTCACTTTTGGCCAATCTACAGCAGCCAGTTCTGTTTTGTTCCTGGGAAGATAAGCAAGAATACGGGCTGCAGATGTGTTGATGAGTTTTTTAAAATCGGCACCGTTCAGATCTCCCGGCAAGCCTAACCAACTGGCAGGGATTGTGAAACTTCCATCCGTTAAAGCTATAGCTTCATCAAGATAGGCGATAGCTGCATCAGCTACCTCTTTGTAAGGAGAGGCAGCGGCAAGAGTGGGTTCAACGGTCTTTGTTTCGTCAACAATATGCACTTTATCAAATACCAATGCCATATTACCATAAGCAATTCCCAGTGCAAATTTGGCAAAGGCCTTTGCGCGGGCATTCCCAGCTCCACCATCGATCTGAATGCCTCCATCGAGGGCTTTCAAAACATCGGAAGCTGTACCAACGGCTGAATACCATTTGTCATAAGAAAATTTCAGATTGCTGGCGTTGGCATAAGTAGGGGCATTGTTCCAGGCGTTATCGCGAGGCTCAAATGACATATCCCGCATTCCGAAGTTACCCCATGAGCAGGTTACGTGATCGGCAGCTGTTGCCAGCATACATTCCACACCACTTGCAGAGTGTTCTCCGGTGAAGACTGTGTTATATAAGCCCGAGGCCACACTTTCCACATCAGCGCCGCTATTAAAGACTTTCAGAAAGTCCGGATTATTTTCATTGGGCACATCCATTTTTTTACACCCAAATAATAACCCTGAAGCAGCAAAAGCGATCAACAGAAATTTATTTATCTTTTTCATAATTTAAAGCTTTTTCATTTTACAGATTAATTCCCAGGGAGAATGAAATTGTACGATAGATCGGATTGGCACCGATACCATCAATAGGCTGGCGCACTGAACCCACTTCCGGGTCATAACCTGAATAGCCGGTAAAGGTGTGCAGATTACGGCCTACCGCTTTAAGGGTGATACCTTTAAGCGTTCCATTGAGGAATCCGCTAAGTGATCTGGCTGATATGGTATATCCAATCGCTACTTCCCTTAGCTTTAAGTAACTGGCATCTTCCACCCAATAGGCATTGGCAAAATTTCCATCGTACATACCTGTACTCCAGTAGGCAGCTGCTTTCTTCTGGTCAGCAGGTACACCCGCCATATCCTGAAGCTTGCTGATGTTATTGAAAGCCATACGTTGGGCATTACTGTTGTAAACTTCGCCACCGTTTTTCCAGTCAAGCAGGAAATAAAAAGATATTCCTTTGAAATTAATCGTATTGGATAAACCTAAATTAAACTTGGCATTACCATCGCCGATCTTGCCCAGCCAATCCTTACCATCTTCCTGGTAGAGGATGGGGCGTTCACCTGTCGATCCTTCTGTTCCTGCAGCGATCACATATCCTTCACGGTTTACTGTATAGTCAGAAATGTTTTTGCCTGTAGGGAGTTGCCTGGACATTTCATCAAGCGTTCTCACCATCCGGTGTCCATAAATGGCACCGTATGTTTCATTGGGAGCTATACGGAAGGCTGTTACATCACCGCTCACAGGATCTAACCAATAGGGAGCGATAGGCAGTTCTGTGATTTTTTGGCGAACCCTTGAGAATACGATATTAGAATTCCATGTAAGATCTCTTTTATTAACCCAGTTGGCACCTAAAGTGAACTCGAGGGTATTTGATACAACTTTACCTGCATTTTGCCATTGTTGGCTAAAACCATTATTTAAAAATGGAATGAGTTGTACGTTCAGGAACTGGTCTGTTGTAACCGAATGTGCGTATGTTCCTTCAAAACTGAACCGCTTAAGGAAGTCAACATTTAAACCAACTTCGGTTTCAGCAGTGTTGGATGGTTTTAACTTGGTATTACCTTTTTGGGATGCGGCGGCAACTCCAAGAGCTGTCCATGAAAACACTTCATACTGCCAGTCGAACCCCGGACGGATACCTGCCGTACCATAAGCACCGCGAACTTTCAATTCGTCAATGCCGGGTATGCTTATATCCTTGGATATACGATAAGCACCTGACAACCTGAAATAAGAGTTCCAACGGGAATCAGGACCGAAAAGTGAAGAACCGTCATAACGGAACATACCATCAAACAAATACCTGTCTTTATAATCCAGGCCAAGGATAGCGAAATAGTTTTGCGCTCTTTCATTTGTTTTGGTTGAACTTCCACCGTTCTGATTGGTAATGTTGCTGAAGTTCTCAATATCGACTACTCCAAACTGAGAACCGCTTACACCTGTGCTTTCATAGTGACGGTCTTCAAATAAATAGGAGAGCTTGCCTCTGACTCCCAGATCTCCAAACTGTTTGTTCAGGTTGAGGGTGATCTGGGTGTTTTGTGTACTGGTTTCGCTGCTCGATTGGCTAAGACTACCATTGGTGTAGAGGTAGTTGGCGTTGTATGTTTGCTTGGGAGTGATGGTCTCCGAACGGGCGTTTTCAATCTCAATTGTTTGAGTCAAATCCAGGTTCGCCCAATTGGTGAATTTGATGTTGGCAGTATAGTTTCCCATCCATCTGCGGGACTGGCTGCTTGATTTAGTGTTATAGAGAGAGTATAAGGGGTTGGTGATCTCACCATTAAAAGGATCAATCCTGAAATTATAAGGTTGCCCGTCCGGGTTTTCAGCAAACAGGTTTGCATCCGGTTTCATCCTGGCCACATTATAGAAGATGCCTGAAGGCGCCTGCACCTGGCGTTTAATAAATAAGTTGGTCGCGCTTATTTTTAACCAGGAAGTCAGCTGCTGGTCGATATTGAAGCGGAAGTTTTGCCGGGAGTAGCCATCACGGTATTTTACAACACCCTGTTGTTCGTTGTTTTCAAAAGAAAGAAAAATGTTATTCCTTTCTGACCTGTTTGAAACGCCTACATAGTTCGTGTAAGTAAGCCCGGTTTTAAATACATCACCCGGATTGAAACGATAGGTGCCATACGGGTTATCCATATAACCATCGTCTTTGATAGTCGGAGTTCCTATGATAGAGCCTGTGCCGCTGTTAGGAACATAACCGCCATTATAACCTGCCGGGTAGGTAACACCGGCATACTTTGTATACTGGCCCTGGGCTGTTTGCCAGTCGGAAGCGAGGTTATAAAAATGTGACCGGGAAGTTTTGTAGTAATGCTGCAGGTTTTGAAAACCTACTTCATTTCTGATAATGATCTGGGGTTTGCCGTTAATGCCGTCTTTTCCCCTTTTAGTGGTAATAGCGATCACGCCGTTACCTGCGCGGGAGCCGTATAAGGCAGCTGCCGCAGCGCCTTTTACTACTTCCATTGATTCTACGTCATCCACGTTGATATCTGCCAGGCTGCCCTGCATGATGATACCATCTAAGAGGATGAGAGGAGAGGCGCTAACGTTAAGAACGTTATCTCCCCTAAGCAGAAGGTCTACCTGCTGCCCGGGAGCACCGCCTACAGAAGATGTTCTCAAACCGGCTACTTTGCCGGTCAATGCTGAGGAAACTGATAAGCCCGGTACGGCTTTAAGCTGAGCTTCATTCACTTTGGTAACAGATACTGTCAGCTTCTTTTTGCTTGTAGAGCCTGCCACACCTGTGACAACCACATCAGAAAGCGTCTGGCTTTCGGATACAAGGGTGAGAGAGTAGGTTGACTCATTTCCTACTTTGGTTTCGAACGTTGTAAATCCTACGGCTGAAATAACCAGGGTGGCTCCTGGGTTTGCGTTTAGAGAGAATGCCCCATTTTCGTCGGTCACTGTTCCGGAAGAGGAACCTTTGATAATGACCGAAGCCCCGGGGATTGGATGGGCATCACTGTCGAGAATTTTACCAGTGATCTTTTTCTGCTGCGCTGTGGCCGACACAAAAAAGGCACACATTGCGAGCATCGCAATTGCAAGTTTTCTCATGTGCATTATAGTTTTGGTATTAGTGAATAAAAAAAACTCTTACTCGTTAATACATGGCATACAGTTCTTCCAAAGGGAACAGATCATTAAACGGCAAAAAACGGACGGATAAGGTATTATTGATTCAACGAAACTCCAACTTTCAAACCAAAATCGAACAAATTCTCCTTAACCGGGTATTTGTTTTCAAAACTGGAAAGCAATTGATAACGGAACTGTGGCCCAACCTGCCACCTGGTTTTACCTCTTGTGTAATTGACAAAAGCCTCAAAGCCGGTATTCATATTGAAATTGCGGGTAAGCCAGGGCACTTTTGCATAGTTCTTATAGTCAGTCGACAAAAGATAAGCGCCATCACTGATCACATAAGTAGGTTGAATGGTACCTGCAATTCCAAAGCTGGTCTTATTATTACCAAATACTTTCAGCTCGGCGCCGATAGGCAAAGACACTGAATAGTAAAAGTTTTTCAACCAGTCGGCTTTATATCCACTGTAGTTTCTGTAGCGGGTGTAAGCAGATACAGAACTACTTCCGGGAGTAGGGCTGTTAAGGCCAATGGTGGCCATTTCGCCCGTATAGGTAAAGGCTTTAATATCGTAGCGGTTCACGTTGAATTGAAAGCCCGCTCTCAGATTAACGCTATTGCTTAGCGGGTAACGGGCCGTGAATCCTAATTGAAGGCCAAGATCGGGTTTATGTGTTACAGCTTCGTTCACATCAGACAATGCCGGAGAGAAGGGGTATCCTGTGCCTGTAACATTGTTGAAACCTTTGTTCACGCCAAGTTTCCGGTAGCTGACCGTTGGTGTGATAAACAATTGCCAGCTTATTTTTTTTGGAATACGTTGAAATTTGTAAGAGTTGGTAACACTTTCGATAGTGAGAGGAGGTTCTTCTGTAAAACCTGCCGGCATAGCCGCTCTATTATCCGCTACAGCCGCTGTTTCATTAACGACGGGACTGGAAAGTGGTTCAGTTGCAGTAATCCTGACTGCTGTTGTTCCTGCAGGATCAGCATCTTTGACACGCGCAGTATGTATCGGCGCGGGTGCTGATTTTTCTACCCTTTCAATTGTTTGCTGGTATTCGGGAACTACAGGGGCGATTTCAGCAGGAAAGGCAGGCCGTAATACACCAGGCTCTGCAGATGATGGGGCAGGAATAGCCGCCACTTTTACATCAATATTTTCTTCAGTCTCTTTGTTGAAAGGTAAGATGCCGTGAATATGACGGGGTTCTTTTGTTTCTGTAGGCTGAACACCGGGCTGATCTGCCGGAGTGGTGGAACCGGTTGTATTGGTCTTGCTTGATTCTACAGAAGCAATGTCCTGCGATTTTTTAGAAACGGGATACATGGTCATGACCCAGCTCACTGCACCGCCGGTTAACAATAACAGGAATGCCAGGCCGAATCCAGTCCATCTGCGGCGGGTATGAAGAGCATTGTGCACGCCATTCCACACCTTTTCAGACGGAAACATCCTGTATTCATCAGCATTTTGTTTTACAAACTGCTCAAAATCCCTGTTGCTGTAGTTACTCTCCATAACCAGTTACTAATAATTTAGGTACGAATCTTCTACCGCTGACTAACTGCTGCAAGCCATTCAAAGTCTTGTTTTGGTTTTTGTATGATCCTTTTCCGGACCAGTATATCTTCAAGCATTGTCTTTGCCCTGGTATATTGACTCCGGCTTGTACTTTCTTCTATGTCCAACATGGCTGCGATCTCACGATGACTATATCCTTCTACCGCATACAGGTTCAGTACTGTCCTGTAGCCTATTGGCAAAAGCCGTATGCATTCTACCACCTGTTTTGCCTGGATAATGGCAGGAACACTGTCTTCTCTTATCTGCACGCCTGTGGCATGAATGATATCTACGCTTTCGTTGAACTTCTTATTCTTTTTCAGGATGTTGATGCAGGTATGAACAATGATGCGCCTGACCCACCCTTCGAATGCGCCACGGTTCTCAAAAGTATGCACCTGTAAAAAGACTTTTATAAAGCCTTCCTGGAGCATATCTTCCGCATCTTCACGATTGTGCGCATAGCGATAACAAACTGCCAGCATTTTAGCGCTGTACTTGTTATACAGCTCCCGCTGGGCGTTAGCATCATTATTCAAACAGCCTTTTAAGATGGCTTCCTCGGTCATATGTCCCGTTTGGTTGCCTGTAATTTAGACAATTTTCACATACAAATGCTGCACTGGGGCCAAAATTCAGTTTCCGGCTCCCGGCCCTGGTTGGGGGAAATCCCGGCCCGGAGTCGGGTTTCAGGCTCAAGGGGTTATTTTTTTCGGACCAGGCTATCTATGGGGTAATGAGCTTTCATGGTGTCGCGCATAGCGTCTGCCCAGTTGATCAGTTTCTCCTTTTCGGCAGGGCTGAGCTTGGCGTCCTTATGCATCCAGGTATAAGAATCCATGGGCATTTCGCCCTCCTTTACCTGTTCGGCTATTTCCTCCAGTTTGTGGTACTGGTAGCGGAGATTACGATTGGTGTATTCGTCGAAATTGAGGTGTTTTTTGCCATCCACTACGTGATTGTTCATCCACCAGTCAACCGGCTGAAGGCGGCTGTACCAGGGGTAGACCGTGTTATTGCTATGGCAATCATTGCAGGCTTTCTCCATGATAAGCTTTACATCCTGCGGCATGGAAAAGGCATTCCCAATATAATTAGGTTGTGGGCCCCCGGACTGGTTCTTGGCAGGGTGAATGAACTGGATGGCGATCAGCACAACGAGAAGGAAGAGCAGGATTTTTTTGAACATATATTATTTTTTAGAGGTGGCTTAATTGTGTTGCGTGAATTTCACGCAACACAATATAAAATAATTAAGGTTCAATCAGCACTTTTCCTGTCATCTCAGCCGGTATCGGCAATCCCATCATCGTCAGTATGGTCGGTGCAATATCTCCCAGTTTGCCTGATTCCAGTTTTGCTCTCCATGTTTTATCGATCACGAACAGGGGTACGAGGTTTAATGTATGTGCTGTGTTGGGAGACCCATCTTCATTGATCATATAATCAGAGTTGCCATGGTCAGCAGTCAGGAATATGGTATAACCATTGTTCAACCCTGCCGTTACCACTCTCTCCACGCATTTATCTACTGTTTCCACGGCTTTAATGGCAGCGGAAAACACACCGGTATGGCCCACCATATCTGCATTGGCAAAGTTGAGGCAGATAAAGTCAGCTGCTTTTTCTTCTATTTTGGGGATCAGCGCATCAGTTAGTTCGTAAGCGCTCATTTCCGGCTTCAGATCATAAGTGGCTACTTTGGGAGAAGGGATCATGATACGGGTCTCACCTTCAAAAGGCACTTCCCTTCCGCCACTGAAGAAAAAAGATACGTGGGGATATTTTTCTGTTTCAGCAATGCGGATCTGTTTCAACCCGTGTTGCTGTAATACTTCTCCTAAAGTATTTTTCAGATCATCATTTTCAAAAATGACGCGTACGTTTTTAAAACTGTGATCATACTGTGTCATCGTAGTATAATCGAGCGACAGTTTATACATATTGAATTCAGGAAAATCATTTTGCGTAAGCACTTCTGTGATCTCCCTGCAGCGGTCTGTACGGAAATTGAAACAAAGCACCACATCGTCATTGCTGATAGTGGCCAAAGGCTGTTGCCCTTCGTTGATGATAACAGTAGGTTTGATGAATTCATCTGTTATATTTTCACGGTAGGAGTTTTCTACAGCCGCGATTGCATCAGTTGCTTTTTGTCCTTCCCCCTTTACCATTGCATCATAAGCCAGTTTTACACGCTCCCAGCGTTTATCGCGGTCCATGGCATAATAACGGCCGCTGACTGTAGCAATTTTGCCTACGCGTTTATTCAGGTGTTCCTGTAATTCTGTAATAAAACCCAAACCGCTTTTCGGATCGCAATCACGGCCATCTGTGAAAGCATGCACGAATACATTTTGCAAACCTTCTGCCTGACAAACATCAATGATCGCTTTCAGGTGGTTGATATGGGAGTGAACACCGCCATTGCTTACAAGCCCTAAAAGATGAAAAGGTTTGTTATTGGCCTTTGCATGGCGGATAGATTTTAACAACTGTTCGTTTTTTGCAAATTCTCCTTCCCGGATCGCGACATTGATGCGTTGCAATTCCTGGTACACGATGCGGCCTGCACCCAGGTTGAGATGGCCGACTTCAGAGTTACCCATTTGACCATCAGGTAAGCCTACCGCTTCACCGCATGTAACCAGGGTAGAATTCGGATATGTTGAGTATAAAGCCTTTGTGAAAGGGGCATTGGCATGCTGGATAGCATCGGCCGATGCAACTTTTCCTAATCCCCAGCCGTCCATTATGATCAGGATTACTTTTTTTTGTGCCATTCTGATAATTTATTGTTTATGTTAGTATAAATTCTTTAAAAGATCGGTAAGAATGCGTTGTAAATCTACAGATGATTCATCTATTTCGACAGAATAGCTTTAAAACTACCGGTTTTTACTATTTTAGTACTCTGTACTGATCATAAGCTATGGCACGTTTTTCTATTATGAATTACCTGTGAAAAGCAAAATTATTATGAAAGCGATATTTACATCCTTACTGCTTGCTTCTGTTCTGGTGCTTTCTTCCTTTGATCAACCCAATACGATCGACGGGGTGATCAATGCGTTGAAATCCGGTAATGCACCCGAGCTTTCCAAATACTTTGATGATAATGTAGAGCTCACTTTGCCGGTTAAAAGCGATAGCTACAGCAAAGCCCAGGCTCAACTGGTGCTGCGGGATTTTTTTGCCAACAACGGAGGCGTAAAAAATTTTGAACTGAAGCATAAAGGCGATTCTCCCGGCGGTCATTATTGCATCGGCACCCTTCAAACCAAGTCGGGTAATTTCAGGGGCCATGTATTCATGAAAACAAAAGGAAATAAAGAAGTGGTGAAAGAGATCCGCTTTTCTTCCATCGAGTAAAAAATAAAATAATTCGAGGCAAGCCTTTCCCGAATCAAGTACGGAAAGGCTTTTCTATTTTTGCCATATGAATTTTGATCAACAACTGGCCCACCTCGTTGAAGAGGCACTTAAGGAAGACGTTGGGGATGGAGATCATTCCACGCTCTCCTGCATACCACCTGAAGCAACCGGTAAAGCTATATTGAAAATAAAACAGGACGGTGTGCTGGCAGGCGTCAGCGTTGCACAAAAGATCTTTCATTACAAGGAACCGGAAGCCAGGTTTGCCATTCATAAAAATGATGGAGAGCAGATGGCCTTTGGCGAAACTGCCTTTGAAATAAATGCCAAAGTGCATACGATCCTGGTTTGCGAACGGCTGGTGCTTAACTGCATGCAGCGGATGAGCGGGATCGCCACGCTTACCAAACAATACACCGACAAATTAAAGGGGTATAAGACCCGCGTGCTCGATACCCGTAAAACAACCCCTAATTTCCGCTTGCTGGAAAAAGAAGCGGTCAGGATCGGCGGCGGGGTCAATCATCGTTTTGGCTTGTATGATATGATCATGCTGAAGGATAACCATATTGATTATTGCGGAGGGATTGAAAAAGCAATTGAGAAAGCCAGCCGCTATGTGCAGGGAAAAAAGCCCGGCCTCAAAATAGAAGTGGAAACCAGGAGCATTGATGATGTGAAGAAAGTAATAAAAGCGGGGAGGGGAAAAGTGTTCCGCATTATGCTCGACAATTTTCAACCGGCGCAGATCACAGAAGCCGTTCAACTGATCGGCGAAGATTTCGAAACAGAAGCAAGCGGAGGCATCAACCTGGAAAATATAGAGGAATATGCAGCTACAGGAGTGGACTATGTGAGCGTGGGAGCATTGATACACCAGGCCAGAAGCCTTGATCTTAGTTTGAAGGCCGTAGAAACTACAAAGAACACATGAGCAAGAAAAACAAAGCAGACAACCGCGGATTCGTTTACAGCACTGATCCTGATTTTAAATTTGAAGAAGCAGAGGCGCAGGGAGAAACATTGCCGGCTGCACAGCAAAAACTGCGCATACGCCTGGATACGAAGCAAAGGGCAGGAAAAGCTGTAACACTGATTGAAGGTTTTTCAGGAAAAGACGATGATCTGCAGGATCTCGGAAAAAAAATAAAAACATTTTGCGGATCAGGCGGGTCAGCTAAAGACGGAGAGATCATTGTGCAGGGAGATCATCGCGATAAAGTGCTGCAATGGTTACTGAAGCAAGGATATAAGCTGACTAAAAAAATATAGACAGGCTTTTGTTTATTTAAATAAACTGATCAACTCTTCTATGAATATTCCCTGGATCATATGTGGAACCGGAATATTCTTTTGCCTGTCGGGCCTTTATTTTTTCTTCAAAAACGTTTTTGAAGAAAACCGCTCGCTGAAATGGCCTGTCCTTCTGATGGTGATGGGTATTGTGCTGATAAGTGTCGCAACGGCAAAGATCGCCGGCCTTGCTTAAAGAAAAGGCCCGCTATAAGCGAGCCTTTCAAAAAGATAATTCCTGTTTTATTGCCCCTGCGCAAGGCTATACGCCTTTTTATCTCCCCACATATTCAGCAATTCCAGTGAACATACTTTGAAATCGCCGCTAAGGCTTACATACAACCCAATCACGTCCTGCTGATTAAGTGCAGAACCATCAATGCTTTCAAAACGCACATTGTATTGATTAACGAGATTGGTGTACACAGAACCTGTAGGCCATACCTGTGTGCCCCTGTTGCTGATATTGATCAGGTTGAATTTTACACCAGCGTGGCGCTGGCATTTATGTGCGATCACTTCAGGCTGCTCGGAACTTTCAATGAACAGGTCGACCCCAACGATCACTTCGTTCTCACTTTCTGTAGAAACCATCATGGAGTTCTGCGCCAGTTTGAATGGAGCAGGTGTGCCGGGCATATTGGGAATGATCGCTTTGGCGCCCACCTGCGGTTGCTTGCCAAAATTGGCAATGATGGCGTCTGCAAATTCTGTGGTATTTACCGCGGGTTTGGTCTTATCGCCAAAATCGCCGGTATGCACGCCTTCTTCCAGTGTATACAAAAGAGCATTCTCGATAATAGCTGCATTCTCAGTCAATCCCACATGGCGCAGCATAGCAAGGCCGCTCAATAAAAGTGCTGTAGGATTGGCAATATTCTTTCCGGCAATATCCGGTGCAGTACCATGCACGGCTTCAAAGATGGAAATATGGTCGCCGATATTGGCGGAAGGTGCAAAGCCCAGGCCGCCAACCAATCCTGCACAAAGGTCACTTACGATATCACCTTGCAGGTTGGTCAGTACCACTACATCAAATGTATCGGGACGGGTCACCAGTTTCATACAGAGATCATCCACGATAATATCATCTGCTTTGAGATCAGGATATTCTTTTGCTACTTCATAAAAGCAATCGAGGAATAATCCGTCTGTCAGTTTCATGATATTGGCCTTGTGACCGCAAGTGATACGTTTTGCTTTTTTCTGGCGGGCCATTTCAAATGCATAGCGGATCACCTGCATGCTGCCGGGGCGGGTGATGAAGCGGCGGCTTAATGCCACATCATGGGTAAGCATATGCTCAATACCACCATAAGTGTCTTCGATATTTTCTCTAACCACTGTAATGTCGATCGGAATGCCTGCTTTGCTGAATACGGTATCCACTCCGTGCAAACTTTGAAAAGCGCGCTTATTGGCATAGGTATTCCAGGTTTTCCGTGCTGTAACATTGATGCTTTTTACGCCTTTGCCCTTAGGCGTTTCCATCGGGCCTTTAAACAGAATACCCAAAGATTCAATGGTCAGTTTGGCTTCAGGCGTCATACCATTGTTGAAACCCTTGTCAAACACCCATTTACCCATATCTACAAATTCATATTCCAATGGGGTCTCATTGGCTTGAAAAATCCTGAGCACGGCGTCCATTATTTCAGGACCGATCCCGTCGCCTTTGGCTACTGCTATCTTCATAAAGGGAAAAAATTAAGGATGAGTGCTAAAAGGCGCAAATTTACGCTATGGTCATTAAAATCCCTCAATATTTACTCCCCTCGGGCTTTTTCATTATTTTTACTGAAACTGATTGGTATGAACAGCATTATCTCTGAAGGAGTGCAGGTGAGCGTGGAAACTTTTTACCAGCCTGATTACAGTAATCCCGTGCAATCGGAGTTCATGTTTGCGTACCGTATCACTCTCGAAAATCACAATTCTTTTCCTGTAAAACTTCACCGCCGTAACTGGCAGATCTTCGACAGCAATGGCAGCCACCGCGAAGTGGAAGGAGAAGGCGTGGTAGGTGTGCAGCCGACCATAAAACCCGGCGAAACATACCAGTATGTCAGTGGTTGTAACCTGCGTACTGAAATGGGAAAAATGAAAGGCACTTACCAGATGGAAAATCTTGACAGCAAACAAATGTTCCGTGTAGACATTCCTTCCTTCGAGATGATCGTTCCGATGAAATACAATTAAGAGAGCTCTCTCTGACTATTACTTTGGTTTGTATTTGGCTTCCTCCAGTATCTGCTTCGGCGAAGCTTCCATAATTTGCCGTATGGTAAATGTAGAATTCACCTTTTCAAATTGGCGTATGATCTGCCTTCCGATCCAGGGGCCAATATTGCCCGGAGAAAGTTCCTGGTCAAATCCCTGGGTAAAAGGGCCTTCACCGATATACGTTTGTATAGTAGCAGGATCCACTGCATAGAGATCTTCATTTTTGGCGATATAGGTCCAGATCAATCCTTCATTAGCTGCAACCCAATCAAGTTGCTTCCTGGTATAACCCGTACGGATGGAGTCAGCTGTTTCAGGCATGAACTTATCAAGCAACCACCATTGCTTTCCCTTTTCGATCATTTGCTCCACCAGCGCACGGCCACTGCTTTTATCAGGAAAAAGATCATCTGTGACCAGTTTCATGACATCTGCTACAATGTATTCTTTGGAGAAACGGCGGCTGCGATACAACGGTGCTACATTATTGATAAAATTCTGATCATTGTACCAGGAGAAATTTTTGCCTAAGTAAAACTGCAAACTGATACCTGCCAGATCGGGCCCGATAAAATTTGGTGTATATTCCCCGCTAGCCATGCGTGCGAGATCCTGGCGTGAATCCATACGACCAATTACTGGAATGATCTGCACAGGTGTTTTATAATCCGGGAAATAATATTTTACATAACGGAATGCTTTTTCCAGTTGAGCTTTTACCGGCTCAAAATCCTTATAGATAAGCTGCGACGAATCGAAAACCGGTTTGTAAAAACGGTAAAAAGCCTTTACTTCTTCCGGGTCAGTGATCCCAATAATATTCTGCAGATACACAGGCAGGAAAGAGGGGAATTGCTGGTGCACCTTGTTCATGTCCCGGTCAATCTGCAGCGTATCGATAGAAAAGAATGCCTCATCAAAACGTTCCACTTTCAGGTCCACTTTTACCCCAGAAATATCAGGAAGATTCTTTTTGTTGTTACAAGCTGCTACAAGGATACAAAGCAAAAGAAAAGGATAAAGATTTCTCATAGACATGATAAACGTGAAGGTGCTGTAAATGTTGTGGCAAATGTAGTAAACAAAGTCCATGCTCGGGCCACCCTTCCCGTTCTTCCCGCCTTACCGGTAAGTTTTTACCGGTAAGGCGGGAAGAACGGGAAGGGTGTGTTTGTGATTGAATTTGTTTTATGAGTTGGGATGAGGCGTTTATTTTTTCCTGTTGTAAATTTGTTACATGAAAATTGCTTTAGCACAACAGAACTATCATATTGGGAACTTCGAAGAAAATACACGTAAGATCATTGAAGGTGTAAACTGGGCAAAAAAGCAAGGTGCTGATCTTGTAGTGTTTTCGGAACTCTGTGTATGCGGTTATCCACCGAGGGATTTCCTGGAGTTTAATGATTTTGTTAATAAATGTTATGCCGCAGTGGATGAGATCCGTGAGCATGCTGATACAATAGGTGTGCTGATCGGAAGCCCTGCCCGTAACCCCCGTGTGGAAGGAAAAGATCTTTTCAATGCGGCTTTCCTGCTGCATGAAAAAAAGATCGTTGCAGAGATCCATAAGACTCTGTTGCCGAACTATGATATATTCGATGAGTACCGCTATTTCGAACCGGCTTTTGAATGGAAGCTGGTACCTTTTAAAGGAAAAAAACTGGCGGTCACTATTTGTGAGGATATCTGGAATATGGGCAGCAACCCGCTTTACAGGATCACGCCTATGGAAAAGCTGGCAGTCGATCATCCTGATATCATGATCAACCTTTCCGCTTCTCCCTATAACTATGCACAGGATATTGTGCGGAACAGCCTTGTGAAAGCGCACACGATGAAGTATGGTATTCCCATGTTTTATTGCAATGCGGTGGGGTCGCAGACAGAGATCGTTTTTGATGGCGGAAGCCTGGTATATGATTCAGCAGGCAACAAAGTAGCCGAGATGAAATATTTTGAAGAAGATTACCAGGTATTTGATGTGGAAGAAACAGAAGCCCTGGCTGCCAGGAAAGGAGTAGCTGCTGATACGCCTGTTTACTTTTCTGCCACGGATGTAGGTGTGGGAGAGGATACTATCCGGTACCTCACCAATGAAAAGAATATGGAAGAGATCTACCAGGCTTTGATACTGGGCATCCGTGATTACTTCCGGAAAATGGGCTTTACCAAAGCCATACTGGGTGCTTCGGGTGGTATAGACAGTGCGGTGGTGCAGGCCCTGGCAGTAGCTGCGCTGGGAAAAGAAAATGTAAGGGCTGTACTGATGCCTTCACCATATTCCTCTTCACATTCTGTTGATGATGCAAAGCAACTGAGTGAGAACCTCGGCAATCCTTACGATATTGTCGCTATCAAGGATGTGTATGAAAGTTTCCTGACCACATTATCACCCATATTCAAAGATTCACCTTTTGGTATTGCCGAAGAGAACATACAAAGCCGCACGAGAGGAAATCTGCTGATGGCTATCTCTAATAAATTCGGCTATATATTGCTGAACACGTCCAATAAAAGTGAGCTTGCTACAGGTTATGGAACGTTGTATGGTGATATGGCCGGCGGATTAGGTGTATTGGGAGATGTTTATAAAATGCAGGTATTTGCCTTAGCGAAATATATCAACCGTGAAAAGGAGATCATTCCTGTCAATATTCTTGTGAAGCCACCTTCTGCTGAACTGCGTCCCAATCAAAAAGACAGCGACAGCCTTCCTGAATATGATACGCTCGATCGTGTTTTGTACGAATACATCGAATTGCGCAATGGCCCGAAAGAGATCATCCAAAAAGGATATGATCCTGTGCTGGTGGCACGGGTGTTGCGGCTGGTTAATACAAATGAATACAAACGGAATCAATTCTGCCCTATTATCCGTATCAGTATGAAAGCATTTGGTGTTGGCAGGCGTGTGCCGATTGTCGGAAAATATTTGTCGTGATTGTTTCTTTGTGTTCTTTGCGTCTTTGTGGGAAGTTTATCCCACAAAGACGCAAAGAACACAAAGACTTTAATTGTTTGGGATTACTAATGTTTTAAAGTCACTGTAACCGTGGTAGCGGGATAAGGATCAAGGGTCATTTGTTGAGAAAGCACCAGGCTGGTACCTGTCAGTGATACGATCGTAAAATCTGCGGAACCTCCAGGGAAAAGGATTACTGAAGAACGCAACACTGCGCCATCGTTGATAAATTCCCAGTTAAAACTGCCACTTTGCGGATCAGAAGGATCACATTTGGTTGGCCCTTCATCAAGGGTGCCGGTACCGGAAGTGCTGCTGGCAGAAGCTGCTGAAAAGATCAGCAGGTTGTCTGTTTGGCAGGCTTCGAGTTCCGAAGAGATATCACCCACAGGACTGGCTTCTGCTTTTTCAAATTTCCAGGAAGTTTTGATGAGCAGTTCAGTCTTGGTTTCAGGAGATACAAAGTTGTCCTCTTTTTTGCAAGCTGGTAAAAGGGACATAATGATTGTAGCCAATATTGTCAGGGGAAAAAGCTGTTTTTGCATAGAGATAAGCGTTGATATAGTAAAATTAGCCAGGTGCTTGCCCTGAAACAAGGTAGAAATACTAAAAAAAGCCAAAGTATTTACGATTACCAGTCATATCGGCAAATAATTTGCTTCAAACCAATTCGTATTTTGTGTCACCATAAATCAAGCCAATGTTAAAAACCGCAGAAGATATCCGCCAACTCAATGAAAGGATCAGCCAGGCGGGCCAGTTCACTGATAAATTAAGGGAAGAAGTAGGTCATGTGATCGTGGGTCAAAGCCATATGCTTGACCGTTTGCTGATCGGCTTGCTGAGCAATGGCCATGTGCTGCTCGAAGGCGTTCCCGGTCTCGCAAAAACGCTGACCATTAAATCCCTTGCCCAGGCCATTCATGCCAATTTCAGCCGGATACAATTCACGCCCGACCTCTTGCCTGCCGACGTGATCGGAACGCTGATCTATAACCAGCAGCGCAATGAGTTCGTAGTGCGCAAAGGCCCCATTTTCGCCAATTTTATTCTCGCTGATGAGATCAACCGTGCACCCGCCAAAGTGCAGTCGGCCTTGCTGGAAGCCATGCAGGAACGCCAGGTGACCATCGGCGATACAACATATAAACTGGACGAGCCATTCCTGGTACTGGCTACTCAAAACCCGTTGGAACAGGAAGGAACTTATCCGCTACCGGAAGCACAGGTAGACCGGTTTATCATGAAAGTGATTGTCGGCTACCCGAAGATGCATGAAGAGCAGATGATCATCCGTCAGAATGTGACAGGAGCGATCACCAAGCCAATAAACCAGGTAGTATCTGTGCAGGAAGTAAAGAATGCCAAAGACCTGACCCGCCAGGTGTACATGGATGAAAAGATAGAGCAGTACATCCTGGACATTGTATTTGCAACCCGTACACCGGAAAAATATGAGTTGAGCAATCTGAAACCATTGATCTCTTACGGAGGTTCGCCCAGGGCAAGCATCAACCTGGCGCTGGCTGGAAAAGCCCAGGCATTTTTAAATAAAAGAGGATTCGTGATCCCTGAAGATATCCGGAGTGTTTGCAATGATGTATTGCGGCACCGGATCGGTCTTACCTATGAGGCCGAAGCAGAGAATGTGAAAGTGGAAGATGTGATCGAGGAGATCCTTAAAAAAGTTAACGTTCCCTAATCAACGATGCTAACGACAAGCGAGATCATAAAAAAAGTAAGGGCGCTGGAGATCAAAAGCAAGAAACTGGCAAGCGATCTGTTTACCGGTGAGTATCATAGTGCATTTAAAGGAAAGGGGATGTCGTTTAAGGAAGTGAGGGAATATTCAGCAGGGGATGATATACGGTTTATCGACTGGAATGTATCTGCAAGGTTTGGCCATCCTTTCAGTAAGGTATTTGAAGAAGAAAGGGAGCTGACAGTGATGTTGCTGGTTGATATCAGTGCCAGTTCAAGATTTGGTACCCGGCATGCTACAAAAAGGGATATTATTACAGAGATAGGAGCAGTGCTGAGCTTTTCAGCTGTGAACAACGGTGATAAGATAGGCGTGATCTTTTACAGTGATAAAGTGGAAGCGTATCTTCCTCCAAAGAAAGGAAGGCAGCAGGCGCTTTATATTGTCAGGGAATTGCTGAGCAAGGAACCAAAAGGGAAGGGGACGCAATTGAGTGCTGCACTGCGGTATTTTAATAATTGTGCCAAGCAAAAAAGCATTGCATTTGTGTTGAGTGATTTTATTGATGCGAATTATGAAGATGCTTTGCGCATTGCAAGCAAAAAACATGATGTGATCGGTATCAAAATATACGACCGGATGGACATGCAATTGCCCAAAGCCGGATTGTGGCAGGTGCAGGATGCCGAATCGGGGCTTACGCGATGGGTAGACAGCAGCAATGCCTTCGTTCGTGAAAGTTACCAGCAGGAGTTTTTCAGGATCACTGAATATAGTACACAAACATTCAAAAAAGCAGGTAGCGACCTGCTGCATTTACAAACAGGCGATGATTATGTAAAAGTGCTGCAACGGTTTTTTCTCAGCCGAAACAAGTGAACCACCTATTGAATGACCAGAAATATCTTTCATAAGACCACCCTTTGCGGCATAGCTTTATTTTTTTCAGGGCTTTTGGCTGCACAGAGCAAAACTGTGGCAAAAGCTTCGGTTGACCGCTCCCAGATCCTGATTGGAGAGCGTATACAACTGACACTGAAAGCAGATATACCCGAAACCCAGCCGATCCGTTTCTTTCAACTGGATTCAATACCGCATTTTGAATTTATTTCCTTTGGTAAAATTGATACGTCCAACACAGGAGATGGTACCATCTTGTCGCAGGTGATCCAGATCACCAGCTTTGATTCAGGTCACTGGGTGATACCAGCACTTCCATTGGGAGAAACAGCCGCTACTGATTCCATACCCATTGATGTGGGGTTCTCGCCGTTTGATCCGCAGCAACCATATCATGACGTAAAAGATATACTGGAAGTAAACCCACCAGAAGAAAAAAAAGGCAACCGTCTGTGGTGGTATGTCGGTGGTGGGGTATTGCTGATATTATTGTTGGCCCTTTTATTAAGAAAACCAAAAAAGCCGGTAGTAAAGCCTGCACCACCACCCATTGACCCGTACAAACAGGCTTTGGAACAACTGGAGAAATTGCGGAGAGAAAAATTAACTCCGAAAGCTTATTATTCCGGGCTGACAGATGTGTTCCGTGTGTATGTTGAAAAAAGAAAAGGTGTGCATTCCTTACAGCAAACGACCGGCGACCTTGTGATGCAGTTGCGTTCTATTGGTATGGAAGATGGAATATTCAAACAACTTGCAGATACTCTGCAATTGAGCGACCTGGTGAAATTTGCTAAATACGAACCATCGTCTGCGGATGATACAAGTGCATTTGAAACAATTAAAGGAGCAGTAAACCATGTCGAACGATCTGTTAAGGAGTCCGTAAGCTCTGAACATGGTTAAAAACCTTCTTTGTGTTCTTTGCGTCTTTGTGGGAAATTCTCCCACAAAGACGCAAAGAACACAAAGAAAATAGCAGAACCTGTGAGATCAAACAGCAAGAAAATTTATTAAAAAGGACAATGCTTTACGATTGGTTACGAAATATCGATTTTGCTTATCCGCTGGCCTTTGGTCTTTTTGCGCTGGTGCCATTGATGATATTCTGGTACCGCAAAAAATATGATAGCCGCCTGGCCACGGTGCGCGTGTCTTCCGCTGAAGCGTTCAACACGCCTTCAGCCAAGACCTATTTCCGGCATATTCCTTTTATCCTTCGCGTTCTGGCTATTGCTGCACTGATCATGGCGCTGGCACGCCCGCAAAAACGGAATGATCAGCAACAAACAATAGGCGAGGGCATTGATATTGTTTTGTGCATGGATGTAAGTGGCAGCATGGGCTCACGCGATATATTGCCATCGAGAATGGAAGTGGCAAAAGAAGTGGCAGAAGAATTTGTCCGCAGCCGCCCGGTAGACCGGATCGGCCTGGTGATCTTTTCAGGGGAAAGCTTTACCCAATGCCCGATCACAACCGACAGGAACACACTTATCCGGCAGATACAGACCCTGGAAAGCCGGCGTTTTTTAAAAGACGGTACCGTGATCGGTGAAGGATTGGCTACTGCGGTAGACCGCTTGTCGGAAAGCAAGGCAAAAAGCCGTGTGATCATTTTATTGACAGATGGAAAAGAAGATGCACCAGATACCCGGTTGATTGATCCGGTGACGGCACTGGAAATTGCCAAATCGCACCAGGTGAAAGTGTATGCGATCGGTATGGGCGCCATTCCTTCCAATATCGTGGAAATAACGGGTAATGCACCTCCACAGCGCAATGCTGCAATGGATTTTATTGACGAGGACCTGCTGCGCAGGATCGCCAATGAAACTGGCGGAAAATATTTCCGGGCAAAGGATAAAGAAGGGCTGCAGAACATCTACAAACAGATTGATCAATTGGAACGTTCCAAAGTGGAGATCACTTCTTATAAACGCTACCGCGAATTATTCCTGCCTTTTGTATTTGCCGCACTCGGTTTCCTGCTCATCGAAATCATTTTGCGCTTCACCTGGTTGAAAAAGTTTCCTTAATAACAGGATATTGCTGAAATTCGTGAAGCATGAAAAAAGCTGTAGTATATAAATCAACGGGAAGCTGGTACACTGTAAAGGACGAAAATGGTCAATGGCATAATGCCCGCATGAAGGGCGTTTTTAAAATAGATGACATTACCAGTACCAATCCCATTGCCGTAGGTGATGAAGTGACGATTGAGCTGGAAGATGAAAAAGAAAATACAGCAACGATCACAGAGATCCAACCGCGCCGGAATTATATCAACCGGCAATCGCCGCGCGCAAAGTACCAGCACCATATCATTGCAGCGAACCTGGATCAATCGCTGCTGGTGGCAACATTGAAAGAACCGAGGACCTCGCAGGGGTTTATCGACCGCTTCCTGATAGCCTCAGAAATGTATCACGTGAAGCCATTGCTGGTGTTTAACAAAGCAGACATTTATAAAAGAAAGGAGGAGGAGCAGTTTACACATTTCCAGGAGATGTACACAGCGATAGGCTATCCTGTTTTCCTTACCAGTACCAAAGAAAAAATGGGTATTGATGCTTTACAGGATACTCTGAAAGATAAGATCACGCTTATCAGCGGACATAGTGGCGTGGGCAAATCCACTTTACTGAATTCCATTTTACCCCATCTCGCACTGAAAACGCAGGAAGTAAGCAACTGGAGCGGCAAAGGAATGCATACCACCACTTTTGCTGAAATGTTTGATCTGCCCGGTGGAGGAAAGATCATTGACACTCCCGGCATGCGGGAATTCGGACTGGTGGATATTACCAAGCAGGAACTTTCCCATTATTTCCCGGAAATGCGCGACAGGCTGCAGAACTGCCAGTTTAATAATTGCCTTCATCTTAATGAACCTGGTTGCGCCATTAAGCAGGCAGTAGCAGAAGGGATCATTCATGAAGACAGGTATGTGAGCTATGCAGGGATCCTGGACTCGATAGAAGAAAAGAGTTACTAGTTAAAAAATTAAAGGTGTAATCGCTTACGTTAAGCTATTACACCTTTAAGCCAATGTTATAGGCCGGCAGATTATGCTACATTTCTGTTTGTTACCAGCTTGCCTGCCAGTATGCGTGCCAGTTCCACGGCAGCCTCATTCTCCCGGTTTACTGCATCCCTTGTTTTGGTAGGAAATACAGAAATACCATTGTAAATATTGTAATGCAGGGTAAGGGTAGATCCTTTGAATCGGAAATCCCAGTTAATAGAATCGAATTCGTCTTCTTTGTTGAGGAATTTGATACGAAGATCCTTGTTCAGGATACCTGCAGCCTGGTAAAACAGGTTCAGAGTGCCGTCATCTGCGATTACGGCTTCCGTGCAGCCAAGATCAGTTCTCAGGGTAACGCTCATAGTAAAATTTTTAAAGGTTTAATGGTTTTACTATAAGACCTGGATTCAGCTAAAATCGCTGCGCTATGCGTATGTTAACTTTTGAATTTTTTTGCTTTCCGTGCAGCTTTTTCTGCTGCAGGATCACCACTGACCAGTTTTTCAGCACCGATATTCTTTCCGTTGGTAGGACAGCCGGTTTTATTCGATCTGAATAAACTGCAGGAAACGGCCATTGTCATAAAACAAAAAAGGGTGAATATGGCCAGAAGGTTTTTCATGCTGTTATTAAATTGACACTACTAAAATAACTCATATCCGCGGGTTGTGGTATAGTAAAATTACTGATTCTGCACTGCCTGTTGAGAAAGAGCCTGTTGCAATATTAAATTTTTGTATCTAAGGCAGTTATTCCGCTTTTCCTTTGAACCAGCCGGCATATTTCACATAGTTATTGGCGATCCGGTTGATCTCACCATTGATCAGTTCCTGCGAAATATCCTTTACTTTTTTTGCGGGTACGCCGGCATAAATACTGCCTGCTTCGCAAACCGTATTTTCCAGTACTACTGCGCCTGCTGCAATAATGGTATTGCTGTGCACCACGGCATTGTCCATTACAATAGCACCCATTCCGATCAGTACATTATCGTGTACTGTGCAGCCATGTACAATGGCGTGATGACCGATCGAGACATTGTTGCCAATCTGTGTGCCGTATTTCTGGTAAGTGCAGTGAATGCAGGCCCCGTCCTGTATGTTCACCTTATCGCCCATCCGGATAAAGTTCACATCTCCTCTTACCACAGCGTTGAACCAGATGCTGCAGTCCTTACCCATTACCACATCACCAACAATAGTGGCATTAGGTGCAATGAAACAATTATCGCCGAACTGAGGATGTTTGTTTTCTACAGGAAGAATGACAGGCATAACTGGTTTGAGTTTAAGTGTATTTTAAAGAGTTGCAAATTAGATAATTTCTTGCCGTGTTGGGCTTTCTTTGCGTCCTTTGCAATATGAATCAAAGAGAACTTTTTTTGCGCCATGTGGCACAAACTTCTCCAGCTCCATTGGCCCTCGAGATAGTGAAAGCGGAAGCCGCACGGTTGTATGATGCGGCAGGGAAAGAATATATTGACCTGATCGGTGGCATCAGTGTGGCGAATACCGGCCATCGGCATCCTGCTGTGGTGAAAGCGATCAAAGAACAATTGGATGCTTATCTCCACATTATGGTGTATGGGGAATTTGTGGAAACACCGCAGGTTCGGTATGCCCAGTTGCTTACCCGACACCTGCCGGCAGCGCTTGATTCAGTTTATTTCACGAATTCAGGAGCAGAAGCAGTGGAAGGTGCAATGAAGCTGGCGAAGCGGATCATGAACCGCCCTGGTATCATTGCTTTTGATCATTCCTATCATGGCTCCACGCAGGGAGCGCTTAGCATTATTGGCAGCGAATACTGGAGGAATGCGTTCCGCCCCCTGCTGCCGGGGATCAGTCATCTTAAATATGGGTCCTTCCAGGCATTGGATGAGATCTCTGCTGATACAGCCTGCGTGATCGCAGAAACAGTACAGGCCGAAGCCGGCGTTATTCCTCCTTCCATTGAATGGATGCAGGCACTTCGCCAGCGCTGCAACGAAACAGGCACATTGCTTATACTGGATGAGATACAAACAGGCTTTGGGCGTACCGGCAAACTCTGGGGGTTTGAGAATTTCGGGATTGTGCCGGATATCCTTTTGCTGGGCAAAGCCCTGGGAGGAGGAATGCCCCTGGGAGCGTTTATCAGTTCAAAGGAAAGAATGGGAACACTGATGGATGCACCGGTGTTGGGGCATATCACTACGTTTGGCGGGCATCCTGTAAGTTGTGCAGCCGGTATAGCCGCATTAGATGTGTTGATCAATGAGGGAATGATGGATAAGGTAAAAGAAAAAGAAACATTATTCCGTTCATTGCTCGTTCATCCCGCGATAAAGGAAGTTCGTTCTTATGGATTATGGCTGGCTGTAAGGTTCGATTCTTTTGAAACGAATAAAAAGATCATTGATCAGTGTATTGAAAAAGGTGTATTGACAGATTGGTTTTTATTTGCTTCAGACAGCCTGCGTATTTCTCCACCATTGGTGATCACGGAAGAAGAGATAAGGACAGCCTGTGAGGTGATCATTTCGTCTGTTTCATAGCAATGAAAAGAGCTTTGCTGCGATCAATCCGCCAATGATGGGGCCCAGTACAGGGATCCATGCATAAGCCCAATCGCTGTCGCGTTTTCCTTTGATAGGCAGAATAAAATGAGCAATGCGCGGGGCAAGGTCCCTTGCAGGATTGATCGCATAACCGGTTGGGCCGCCCAATGATAAGCCAATCCCCAACACCAGCAGTGCAACAGGCAATGCATCCAATGCGCCCATGGTGGAGGCGGGCTTTGATAAAGCAAGCGCTCCAAACAATAAGGCAAAGCCTCCGATGATCTCCGTCAGAATATTATAAAGCGGATGGCGGATAGCAGGAGCCGTACAAAACACGGCAAGTTTAAGATCAGCATCGGTTGTGGCATCAAAGTGCGGCTTATACGCCACCCATGCAGCTACAGCACCAGTGAAAGCTCCCAGCATTTGAGCGGCGAGATAAGTACCCAGAAGACTGCTATCAAAATTGCCGAATAGTGCCAATGAAATGCTGACCGCCGGGTTCAAATGCCCGCTTCCTCCCAATGAGTTGGAAGCATACACGCCCATAAAAACAGCCATAGCCCAACCAAACGTGATAACGATCCAGCCGCTTGACTGACCCTTGGTTTTTGACAACACCACATTTGCTACCACGCCAGCGCCAAACAAAAGGAGAAGAGCCGTGCCAATGAATTCACCGATAAAAGGAGACATGATTTTATTTTTTAGTGATGGGTATTTTAGTTTATCAGTCAGGAAGGATATAATTTTTGGCAAGGGATGTAAACGCTTTCACCTGTTCTTCTACCCATTCTTTATCCCTGCCTAATGTTTCTGCCATCACGGCGGCTACAGCAGGTGCGGCTGCTACTGCGGCGCGTGCATCCAGCAATAAATGCCTTGTGCGGCGGCTTAAATAGTCTTCCACCATCATACACATTTCTTCCTGCACGCTACGGCGTATATCTCCGGGAGTAACGGAGACAGGAGAAGGCACAGGCAGATCATATCCATATAAATGGAGATCGAAGGTGACGCATTTTTTTTCCGGCAAGCCATTTTCTTTGATCGCAGTGTTTATTACATCTTCCGCCATTTTCCGGTAAGTGGTCCATTTGCCTCCTGTGATAGTGATCATCTTTGAATCTCCTACCATGATCAGGTGATCTCTTGAAAGCGCGGCGGTCTTCTTGCTTTTGCCTTTAACCAGTGGCCGAAGACCGGCAAACATACTTCTTACATCACTGCGTTGCGGATCACGCGATAAATAAAGGGCTGTGTGTTTAAGAATGAAGCGGATCTCTTCTTCCATCGGAACGGGTTCCGCAACCACCTGCTCCACAGGCGTATCCGTAGTGCCAAGCACGATCTTATCGTGCCAGGGCACGGCAAAAAGCACTCTTCCATCATCTGTTCGCGGGATCAGGATAGCCGTGTCGCCGGGCAGGAATTCCTTATCCACCACCAGGTGGATACCCTGGCTGGGTGCGATCATTTTTTCATGACCGGGATCATCCATTTCAAGTATGCTATCTGTAAATACGCCGGTAGCATTGATCAATGCCCTGCATTTTATTTCGTATTGTTTACCGGTGAGCTGATCCTTTACGGTGATGCCCTGTATCTTATCCTGGACTTTTAATAAGCCTGTGACGGGAAAATAATTCAGTACAACGGCTTCATATTGTGCAGCGGTTTGCGCGAGGTTGATTGCCAGTCTTGCATCATCAAACTGCCCATCATGATAGAGTATTGCACCGCGGAGATCCGTGGGGTCCAAAGTAGGCGCCAGCTTCAGTGTTTCTTCTTTGGAAAGAAAACGGGAGGGGCCGAGTCCGAGCTTGCCCGCCATCCAGTCGTATATCTTTAAGCCGATGCCATAAAATGGGCTTTCCCACCATTTATAATTCGGAACAAGAAAGGTTTGGTTATGGGCGAGATGGGGAGCATTCTTTAACAGGATGCCTCTTTCTTTCAGCGCTTCCATTACCAGTTTGATATTGCCTTGCTGCAGGTAGCGGACGCCGCCATGTACCAGCTTGGTACTTCGTGAAGAAGTGCCGCTGGCAAAATCATGCTGCTCAAAGAGGATGGTTTTGAAACCCCGCGAAGCTGCATCCACAGCAGCGCCGAGACCGGTGGCGCCGCCGCCGATAATGGCGATATCCCATTCCTGCCGGGATTCAAGCTGAGAGATCATCAGGGAACGATTCATAATAGTTTCTTTAAACAGCCGGCTATGAACTTTCTTTTATCATTTATCATTCGCCCATGCAATTGATGCACGTACAGCCCTGTGCCATCCTTTTATCAATTCATTTCTTTGGGCATTGTCGATAGCCGGATGGAAAGTTTTATCTGCTTTCCATTGTTCCTGTATAGCGGCTGTATTTTTCCAGTAACCAACGGCGAGCCCAGCAAGATACGCGGCACCAAGTGCTGTTGTTTCGGTGATCACAGGCCGGAGCACATTGGTGTCAAGTATATCACTCTGGAATTGCATCAGTTGATTATTGATCGTTCCTCCTCCATCCACTCTTAATTCTTTAATGCGGATACCGGCATCGGCTTCCATGGCCTTTAATACATCATGCGTTTGATAAGCGATGCTGTCTAACGCAGCCCTGGCAATATGTGCTTTACTACTGCCTCTTGTAAGGCCGAATAAAGAACCTTTTGCATATGCATTCCAGTAAGGAGCACCCAATCCTGCAAAAGCAGGGACCATGTACACACCATTGGAGTCTGTCACTTTCGCGGCGAGCGCTTCCACTTCAGAAGATTTGCGGATGATCTTGAGTTCATCCCTTAACCATTGCACCACGGCACCTGCAATGAACACACTTCCTTCCAGTGCATATTCCACTTTATCATTGACCTTCCAGGCAATGGTGGTAAGCAGGTTATTGCTGGAAGCAATGGCTTTTTCGCCGGTATTCATCAGCATAAAGCAGCCGGTACCGTAGGTGTTCTTCACCATACCGGGTGTTGTGCACTGCTGACCGAACAGTGCGGCCTGTTGATCGCCGGCGATTCCTGCGATCGGAATTCTTGAATCAGGAATAAAGCTGCCTGTGACGCCGTATATCTTGCTCGAAGGTTTTACTTCAGGTAATAAACTGCGGGGAATATTAAAGAGCTTCAGCAGTTCATCATCCCATTCGCAGGTATGGATGTTGAGCAACAAAGTGCGGGATGCATTGGATACATCTGTAACATGAAGTTCGCCACCGGAAAGTTTCCATACAAGCCAGGTGTCGATGGTGCCAAAAGCCAGCTGGCCCTGTTCAGCTTTTTGCCGTGCACCGGGAATATTATCCAGTATCCATTTCAACTTGGTGGCAGAAAAATAAGCGTCGATGACAAGGCCGGTCCTTTCGCGGATCACATTGGAGAGGCCTGCTGCTTTCAATTCGTCGCAATAGGCAGCGGTGCGACGGTCCTGCCATACAATAGCCGGACAAATGGGTTTACTGGTTTGCCGGTCCCACACCACAGTGGTTTCCCGTTGATTGGTGATGCCGATACCAGCTACCTGCCGCATGGTGATATTGGCTTTGGCAATGGCCTCTGCCATGGTACCATATTGTGTGCTCCAGATCTCTTCCGGATCATGCTCTACCCAGCCGGGTTGGGGAAAGTGTTGCTTGAATTCTTTTTGAGCCAGGCTGACAATGTTTCCCTGCTGGTCGAACAGCATGCTGCGGCTGCTGGTAGTGCCCTGATCGAGGGCAAGAATATAGGTTAAGGACATGCAAGCGGTTTTGTAGTATCAAGTTAGGGAAAAAATCGTTGATTGATGGCTGACTGGCCATTCGGTCAACGGAGAGCGAAACAAATAAAGAAAATTAACAACCTGAATATTTGGAAGTATGCTTTCCTCATACTTACTTTGTATTTCAAAGCGCTTTTTTATGAGCTCAGAAAACCAACCATTGGACAGCCTGCAGGATGTAAGGGATATCCGGAAAATGATGGAAAGATCAAGCCGGTTCACTTCACTCAGCGGTTTAAGTTGTGTGGCAGCAGGTGTTTGTGCACTTGTGGGTGCCTGGGCTGCACACCGCATGATCATTAATTATTATGGGGATTCGAAGGAGTGGACTTATTCCGGTCATTCATTTGCCGGGTTAAAAGTGAATTTATTGTTGCTGGCCGGCGCTGTACTGGCAGCAGCATTGATCGGTGCATTTTATTTTACCTGGCGCAAAGCAAAGCAGCAAGGGGAAGTACTGGATAATCATATTTCCCGCCGCGTATTCTGGAGCATGGCTGTGCCACTGGTTGCAGGAGGCTTATTTGTATTTGGCATGTTGCAGTATGACGAATGGCGTTTTGTAGGACCAGGTTGCCTGGTATTCTATGGACTGGCATTGGTGAATGCCGGTAAGTATACTGTTGCAGATATCCGTTACCTGGGTTATTGTGAAATAGTGCTGGGCTTGTTGAATATTTTATTTATTGGCTATAGTTTATATTACTGGGCACTTGGTTTTGGTGTATTGCACATTATCTATGGATTGATCATGTGGTGGAAATATGAACGGGTAAAGGTTAGCTAAAAAGCCTTTCTTTGCGATAATTAGGAGTATGAAGAATCCGATAACAGGTTTAAATAAAATTTTTGACAACCGCATCCGCCTGGGTGTGATGAGTGTGCTTGTAGTCAATGAAGAAGTAAGCTTCAATGATCTCAAGCAAATGCTGGAAGTAACGGACGGCAACCTGGCTACACATTTAGTGAGCCTGGAGGAGAATGGTTATATCAAAGTTCATAAAGGATTTATTGGAAGGAAAACGAATACGACTTATTCAGTGACGAGGACAGGAGAAAAAGCATTTACAGACCACATCTCGGCATTGGAAAATATGATAAAGGGGATAAAGTAAATTTTTTTAACCTATCACTTTGAAATGCAAAGTACTTTTAAAAATGAAAAGAAAATCCGCAGTATCCGCCGCTGGATGATATTTTTCATGATCAGTCTTTTTCTGAGTGGTTTAACTGCCATTCCTGTTGAACAGGAATTGGCTTATCTGACAAGATTTTTTTCAACTGATACAGCACTGGGTTCCTGGTTGCATAAAGTTTATGTGGCATTGGCGGAAACAAACAGGAAAACTCCTTTCCTGGCTTATGGTTATGACTGGCTTGCGTTTGCCCATTTCATACTGGCCATTTTGTTTATCGGGGTGTTCCGTGATCCGGTACGGAATAAATGGGTGATCGAGTTCGGAATGATCGCTTGCTGGGTAGTGGTGCCGTTTGCAATGGTAGCTGGTCATTACCGTGGGATACCACTTGGCTGGAGATTTATTGATTGTTTGTTTGGTGTGGCAGGGTTGATACCATTGACCATATGCTATAAAAAAATAAGCAGGCTCGAGGCAGCAGAAATTAAAGTACAATATGAAATCAAGTAATACAATGAAACAAGGTTCTCTAACCCTCAAATCACGGATGCTTAGCTTCCGCTATGCATTCAATGGCATTGGCCGGTTCTTCCGCGAAGAGCCCAATGCCCGCATTCACCTGGCTGCTACGGCTGGTGTTGCAGCTGGCATCTTTTATCTCCATATTACCGGCACCGAGTTACTGGCTCTCCTGATCGTAACCGGAGCAGTATGGGCAGCAGAGATCATGAACACTGCTATTGAACACCTGGTTGATTTTGTATCTCCCGGTTTTCATCCCAAAGCAGGATTGATCAAAGACCTGGCTGCAGGAGCTGTGCTGGTTACTTCCATTACTGCACTTAGCACCGGTCTCATCATTTTCTTACCTAAAATCCTCGATCATGTTATATAAAACCCTTGCGAAAAAACTGGAAATTCCCAACCTTGGCCTGCAGCAATGGCTGCTTATATCCTGCGGCTTCAGTTGCTTATTGGTAGCGGCACGTGTGCTGGTTACGGAACAACTGTCCCATCTTTTTCTTATCTGGAATCTTTTCCTTGCGTTTGTTCCGTATGCTGTTAGCCAATGGCTCGGTACACGCCCCCAGATATGGAAGAATAAACCAGCCATGGTATCGATATTACTGGTATGGCTGCTGTTTGTTCCTAACGCATTTTATATCGTCACCGACCTTTTTCACCTGGATGACCTAAATAATGCACCAAGATGGTTTGATCTTTTACTGATCTTCTCTTTTGCATGGAATGGCCTTTTGCTTGGGCTTCTTTCTGTTCGTAAAGTGGAAACCATTCTTCAACAGGTAAGCGGGCGCTCCTTTTCCTTACTCGTGGTTTTTGCGGTAATGTGGCTGAATGCTTTTGGTGTTTATATCGGCCGTTACCTGCGCTTCAATACCTGGGATGTGCTGGCCAAGCCGTTTACTCTTTTCAATGAGCTATTGGATATCATTATCCATCCGCTTCGTTACAAAATGGAGTGGGGCATGATCGGCGTGTATGCCATATTCATGACCTTGATCTATATCACCATCAAAAAGATGGCCGGACAATTTCACCAAACGATTAAATAATAAATACTATGGAAACAACCGTTGCTCAGGCCTGGCAAAAGAGTAAGCTTTTCTTTAAAGCCCTTCTGATTGGAATATTGGTCTTACTGCTATTGATCCCTGCTTATTTTGTGGAGGAACTGATCAAAGAAAGGGAACAAAGGCAGAAAGATGCTTATGAAGAAGTAAGCAGCAAATGGGCCGGGTCGCAAATCATAACAGGGCCTGTGCTTGTATTGCCTTATGCAGAGACAGTAGCCAATGTTTCAGGCCCACCCACCATCCTGAGAAAACAAGCCTATCTGCTGCCCGACAAATTGACTATTACAGGAGACATGAAACCGGAAGAAAGGCACCGGGGTATTTACCAGGTGATGCTTTATTCTTCCACCCTGAATATCTCCGGGAAGTTCAACGAAATACCGCTGAAGCAACTGCGGATCGATGCATCCAGTGTTTTGTGGAATGAAGCTTATGTCTGTATCAACCTGCAAGACCCCCGCGGACTGAAAGAGGAAATGCAATTGAAGTGGAACGACTCTCTTGTTACACTTAATCCTTCGGCCGTCAATAATGCTGTTATGAAGGATGCGTTCATTGCTCCTGTAAACGTATCGCCGGAAGGAGCTATTTCTTTCTCTTCCCAGTTGCAGTTCAATGGTTCTCATGAGTTGCTGTTCACGCCTGTTGGGAAAGAAACTACCGTAAAGCTCAGTTCCCCCTGGAAAGAGCCCAGTTTTACAGGTGTCCAGCTACCCGAATACCAGATAACCAGAGATGGTTTCTCTGCTTC
>Ga0206117_100255_pt1 | contig 74269 bp, 70 predicted proteins | sample 3A5Ametagenome_FD_177997 | JGI IMG/M metagenome (GOLD analysis project Ga0206117, IMG submission 177997) | Enriched microbial communities from leaf-cutter ant dump, University of Wisconsin, Madison, United States - 3A5A | ecosystem: Environmental > Terrestrial > Nest > Insects nest > Nest dump... | reverse complement strand
CTTATGCTTTTACTAATTTGGCTGTTAAAGATTCTACATACAAAGAACGGGTTCTACCTACTATAAAAGAAAGTATAATAAAGGTTCTGGATAATAAAATAACCTCTTTTTACAACGTACCAGAAAACTTTACCGAGCTGGATTCTGTTCCTGATTGCTCGGTGTTATATTTAGGACATTTAAACTTGATGCTTGGCTGTTATCGATTGCTTTCTGATGATACCACATTTGATAATCTGAACGATAAAATATCCAAATCCCTTTACCTTCGCTATCGGAAGACACCATTTCTCAATCTCGAATCTTACCCGTCGGCAATATGGATACCCGATAATACGGTTGCTTTAGCTTCATTTGCTCTTTATGCTCATAATACTGGAAGTGAATATGATTCTGTGTGTAGAGATTGGGTGCAATATGCTAAAGCTCATTATATAGATAAAAAAACAAGGGTATTATGTTCTACTGTTAATCCTTTGACCGGAGAATTTGGTGAAGAGCCTCGAGGTTCGATGTTGGGGTGGAGTATCATGTTTATATATCAATTTGACCCTGTATTTGCTGTCGAGTTATACGATGCTTATAAGAATTCGTTCAGTAATGAATTCATGATTTTCAGACTCTTTAAAGAGCGATATCGGAGTAGTGAGATAAGCCTCGGAGATATTGATTCAGGTCCTGTGCTTTTAGGGTATAGTATTCCTGCAAACCAATTTGCTCTAGGTGGAGCAGTGATAGCGAAAGACTTTAAAACGGCTCGAAAATTGCAGCGATTGATCAATTTTGGTGCTTCTAGCTCGGATGAAAATGGAGAACTGAAATATAATGTACGTTTTGTAGATATGAACATTAGCCCGATGGCAGAAGCTTTGGTTTTAAATTCATTAACTATAACGAGGTGGATTAAAGATTGATATTGCAAGTTGCACTGAAACAATTTAAAAAAGAGTTACCTTTGTAGCCTTTTATGGATTAAATATAATAATGTCGAAAAAAGATATATCAATACTTGTAACAAAATATGAGCAGTCGGTAGAGTCGGGCAAGCCTATTTATCTTGATGCAGACGAATTTGACGAACTGGCAGAATATTATGATTCTCTCGAGAAAACAGATGTAGCAAGGAGGATTGTTGATGCCGGACTGACGATACATCCGGCTAATAGTTCTTTGCTGGTGAAGAAGGCTAAGTTTGCAGTCTACGACGGTAAATATGCAGAAGCTTTAGAGATCATAAATATGTCTTCATCAGAATATGACTTTGATCTGTATCTGCTTAAAATAGAATGTTACCTCCAGCTGGAGCTTTATGTGGAAGCATATAAGCTGACCGAAGAAATGCTAGAGAAAGAAGAGGATGAAGATCCTGAAACAATCTTCGCCGAGCTAGGATTTCTTCATGTTGAGGCTGACTGTTTTAAAGAGGCTGTTTCTTACTTTGAGGAAAGTCTGAAGCATAATCCCGAAAATACAGATGTATTGTCTGACCTGGCCTATTCGTACGAAATGCTCGATAATTTTGATGCAGCAATAGAGACTACAAATAAAATTCTGGATATTGAGCCGTATACGTATGAGGCTTGGGTTAATCTGGGGAAGCTATATTCTCTCAGAGAGGAGTTTGAGAAGGCGATAGATGCCTTTGACTTTGCTCTTACGATTAACGACTCGGATGACAATGTGCTGAAGTTAAAAGCTCACTGTTTGTCATTGGCCGGAAGAGCAGAAGAGGCGATTGAGATTTTTAATGAACTATTGCAAACGAGTTCAGGGGATATCTCTATATATTTCCTGTTGGCAGAATGTTATCAGTCTCTTGATATGTTTGACGAGGCCTTGTCGGCTCTGGAAGAATATGAAAAGTTGAATGGAGAGACTTCTGAATCTATTTCGAGAAAAGCATACGTTTTTCTACAGCAGAAAGAATATAATAAGGCTTCACAGATAGTGAAGAAGGCACTGGCTTCAAATCCTGACTTTTTTGACTTGAATATGATTGCAGGGGAGATTGAGTTTAAGCAGGAGCATTATGATAAGGCAAGAGAATATTACTTAAATATCTATACTGAGGATAACGAAAATTTTCATCTGACCGACAGGCTGGCTCTGGTTAGCATCAAGGAAGAGGATTATGAGAAGGCAGCTTATTATACAGAAAAGCTATTAGACCTCGATCCCAATAATCTGGCAGTGAAAGAGCGGTTGGCTTTGCTCTATTTTGAGATGGATGACAATGAGCATTTCAATGAAATACTGGATCAGTTTACCGACAAGGAGCTTCTTTCGTTATTTCAGCTTATTTATATTCCACAAAATCCGAACTTATTTGATAGGGATACTTTGATAATTTATCTGAATAAAGCTCGTGAGGCAAGAACCCTATTCAAAAATTTGAAATATTAACATTTCCCGATCATTGAGTATAGTGTATTATTTTTCAGATTATTATCTGTTAAGTGTAATGGTAAAGAATAGTGAATTGAAGGGATGTAGGGAATTTTTTATTCCATTTATTTGGTAAATAAATATTTTCAACTACCTTTGCACTCGCTTTGATAAAGCAACAGGGAGATTCCGTAGCTCAGCAGGTAGAGCACATCACTTTTAATGATGGGGTCCTGGGTTCGAGCCCCAGCGGGATCACTAGCAAATGATGCAAAAAGAAGTAAAACCTTGATTTTCAGTGGAAAGTCAAGGTTTTTTCTTTTGTCTAAATAGGCAAAAAAGGGCAATTTACGACAGTATATACATGCCTAAATCGTGGACAAGCAAGCGTGCGAAAAATGGTCCACGATTTTGAGCATTAGTCATTATTTGTCAGCAACTTACCTTATGACTACTTGATGGTTTAAACGTAATTTTAACCACAAAAAAAGTAGTAAAATGAAACAAAAATCCTTTCATGTTTTATTCTTTCTCAAAAAGAATAAAATCAAAGCAAACGGAGAAGCCCCTATTGCCATGAGAATCACTGTAGATAAGCGATTCTGCGAAATGTTTGTTCGAAGAAGTGCATTAGTAGAGAATTGGGATCAAACCAAAGGAAAGCTTAAAACAAAAGACAAATTATCAACTGAGATCAATATGTATATTGATACTGTAAGAGCCAAACTCCAAAATATCCATAGACAGCTCGAAGCCGACAACCTCGAAATATCTGCAAAAGAAATTTGTAACCGCTTCTGTGGTGTCGAAGAGAAACACAAAACCTTACTTGACGTTTTTGAGGAGCATAATAAAGAGATTAAGCAACTGCAAGGTAAAGGTTATGCCCAAAAGACTATAATTCGCTTTGAAGGTACAGTAAGATATCTGCGAGAGTTCTTAAAGAAAGAGTACAAGAAGTCCGACATTAATCTAAAGGATATTGATCTACCCTTCATTCAGAAATTCGATACCTTTTTAAAGACAGAGAAGAATTGTGCTCAGAATACAGCTATCACTAGATTGAAACAAGTAAAAAAGATTATGCGTATAGCTTACGCTAATGACTGGATTCAGAAAGACCCTTTTATGACTTACCGATTCAAATTCGAGGAAACAAATATCGAGTTCCTGACACAAGAAGAATTGAATTCTATTATTCAGAAGGATTTTTCTATTGAAAGATTAAGTACAGTCAAAGATATTTTTCTCTTCCAATGTTTCACGGGGTTGGCATTCTCTGATATTGAACAGTTAAAGTCCGAACATTTGGTAAAGGATAACAACGGCTCATTATGGATTCGCAAGAATAGGCAGAAAACAAATAACATGTGTAATATCCCTTTAATTACAGCAGCAAAGATACTTATAGATAAATATGCGAGCCATCCTGATTGTATCGATAAGGGCGTATTGTTTCCTGTGCCCACTAATCAACGCATGAATTCTTATTTGAAGGAAATTGCCGATTCGTGCGGAATAACAAAGAAGCTCAGCACGCACGTAGCCCGACATACAGCGGCAACAATTGTATTTTTAGCGAATAAAGTATCATTGGAAAATGTAGCTAAAATACTAGGGCACTCTAACGTTCGCACAACTCAACATTATGCCAAAGTGTTGGATAGTTCTATTATGAGAGATATTCAAGAGGTAGATAAAAAATTCTCTCTCTAAGTCCCTTTTCTTTCATCTGAACACAAATGTATTATAAGAGAATAATATAGCAAGGTCAGGCTCTCCGAGTTTACACAAAGAATCTTCCTTTTTGCAAAAGAGTATTCTTTGGTAAAACCTTGCTTTTATTATTCTCTTTTTAATTGGGGTGTTTATCAGTTGAAAAGAAAAAATAATAAGTAATATGGTGTTTTCTGTCGGTTTGGCATATAATTTCATTGGTATGATCTTTGTTTTAAAGTAAGTATGAATGAAAATATTAAAGTATTAGAGCATGACAGGAATCAGCACACGGACGATTTCTATCTGAAGTTTAAGGAACGGTTGGAGCAAATACATTCTTTTCCGTCTGACTATATATTTAAATATATAGTTCCTGCAGAACAAAGTATTATAGCTAGGTTGCATTCTATATTCAGTAGTGCGAATCCGAGTATTTCCTCTAGAGACAGTAAAAATGGTAAATATACAAGCGTAACTATAAAAGTTCCCGTGAACGATGCCGACGATGTCGTGATTTATTATCGGCAGACGGCAGTTATAGAGGGGATTTTGATGCTATAACACATAATGGTTGGATAAGATAATGTTGTGCATTATCTTATCCTCCTTATGATTATAGTTTTAAAAGACAAACCTTTAATATCGTACTTCGCCATTTTGAAACATTGCTCATTGAGAAACTTCTCAATAAAAGGCAAATTGGAAGCATAACAAAAAGAACAACCTGTTTTTTTTAAGATCTGTGTATTTCTATATATGGCTTTATCAGAACAATCCAATCATCTGGACTATTCCAATGACTCTAATTTTTGATGCTCTTTTTTAAAAACAGAGGGAGTCTGTCTGAAATGAGTTTTGAATGCATTATTCAAATGACTCTCATCACTGTAGCCAAAATCAAAGGCCAATTGGGATAATGTGCTGTCTTGATGGACTAAGCGATAGGCAATAAGGTTTAACGCATAGGTTTGGATATATTTTTTAAATGCGCTTCCTGTCGCTTTACGGAAATACTGATTAAAATAGCTTTTATTAATATTGAATTTCTCCGCGATATTCTGAACTGTTAGCAGATGCTTATCCATTATATGTTTGTCAATATAATTAAGTATAGACTGTATCCGTTCATCTCTGAGAGTCGCAAGGACAAGATTTTCCTCTTCTGACATCAATGCCATAATCAAACTCAAGCAATTTTTGATGATGATATTCTGTAGTGCAGATGCTCTTCTATATTCCTTGCCAATCAGTTGTATTAACTCACCTATATTTCTTCTGCATTCAACTGATAATAGTATTTTTCTTTTAGGAAGCACAAGCTGTGATAGAAGTAACCTGAATTCATCATCCTGCAAAAAAGACTCGAAATAACTCTCATTGAATTTGATCACACAGATCGAAGACTTTTCCTGAAACATAAAGAAATGATAGTCCTGTGGGGTTAATATAAACAAATCGCCTTCTTTGTAATTGTAGCTGTGATCATTAATCGTATGTTGCCCTTTTCCCTTATTGATATACAGTAATTCATAATGCATATGTTTATGTATCGGATACTGCCATTGATCCTCGAAGACATGATCAACCTCTATTTTATTTGTCAGAGTTCTTATATGCATCTATAAAAGTTACAATTTATTCGTTGTTTCTTGCAAGTTCCATACTACAAAAATAGCCCAATTTTGCATTGGATAAAAGCCAAAATTGAAATAAACTGATTAAATGATATTTTTTAACTGACAGAAGAACAAATAATTGCTCAATTAAAAAAGTGAGATTTAAAATTAAAAAGAAAGAGAAAGATGGAAACGAAAAAGAGAACATTTGGATATCTGATATCTAATGAAATTCCAAAAAGTAACATTAAGGTATTTGTTACAGGGGCTACTGGTTATATTGGAGGATCTGTAGCGGAACGTTTAGTCTCGATGGGATATGATGTTTCTGGTTTAGTTCGAACAACTGACAATGCAGAAGAATTAGCAAGAAGAAATATTAGACCGATTATTGGCTCGTTGGACGATTTTGATGTCCTGACAAAAGCAGCTCAATCGGCTGATATCATCATAAATGCGGCTAATGTTGATCACATTAGGGCAGTAATAACGCTTGTTACAGCACTTGAACATAGTGGAAAACTACTAATTCACACCAGTGGATCTTCTATTGTCGCTGACCATGCCGACGGAGCATATGGGGCAGAACCTTTGACAGAAGATGACTTTTTTGAGCCTGTTCCTTTCAGACGTGCCCGTGTTGACATGAATCGTTATGTAAGACAAGCTGCTATTGAGAAAGGAATCCGTACGATTGTTATATGTCCATCTATGATTTACGGAGAAGGTAAGGGGACACAGATAAACAGCGATCAAATCCCGAAACTAATAGATATCGCCAAACATATAAATGCAGGTCCATATTTCGGTGCAGGTCTTAACAGGTATTCAAATGTTTATATAGATGATTTGATCGATCTCTACATCCTTGCAATAGAAAAAGCTCCTGGCGGATCATTTTTTTTCGCAGAAAACGGCTCAAACTCGTTTATTGAAATTGCTAAAATAATTAGTAACTATTTGGGGTTAAACGGGGCAATTACGGATCTTACTGTAGAACACGTAATAAATGATTATGGAGAAGAGGCTCGCTTAGGAGTAACTTCTAATAGTATGGTAAAGTCGTTAAATGCCAGACTATTAGGTTGGCATCCTCATGGACCATCTCTTGAAGAATATTTTAAAGACAAGCAATAAGTTAATATTGGCTGGAAATTTATAGTGGCTTTATTTAGATAATTAATAAAGCCACTATAATATGATTAATAATAGCGAGACTGCCTCACTTTCAATCCTAAACTATAACGGAGAAAATAAAAGATATTGAACTCAGAAAAATCTGTAACCTGAGTGATTTGATTATTAATAGATTATAAAGATAAAAGGAGAACAGCGTAATAATCTTAGACGATATATTTAAATGTCATTCAAGAATCATTCGGTATGTAGCATTGAGATTCGATATAATCCATAATATTTACCATCAAAATTTATGCTTATGAATGATTTATTAAAAGAAAGGATTTTCAGATTGTTATCTGAATCAGTTCATATTACAAAAGAAGAAATTCAACTTGCTTATGAAGATTTTGTAGTTCAGGTAGATAAACTAAATCAAACCGAATCGGATTACTCAATAATCTTTCGGGTATTGAATCTTACTCGTATTGAGTTTAACTCATTAGGACTATTCTCATTTTACGAGCAGGGGGGAAAATGCGCTAAAAAACTTATACCTTCAAAAGGTAGTTTGGTATCTTGAATCTGAGATCGATTTACTAAGACTAACATTCGTACAAACAAATCAATGCCTTCAAAGCAATATTAGATATAATAAATCGAAAGTCTATTTTATCCCTAGCTCACAAGGCTTAGGGATTGATGGTATGGGAGAATTTGCAACCACATTGGAGCTATCTAACCAATTTTTAGATGAGAACGGCAAACCTGCTCCATTTAAAGAGATTACTGAAACTCTAGAATATGCATTTAATTTTACTTTTGGGAATGCATACAAATCCAAGTCTAGAATATTCAGCCGTAAACCTTACAACTTAACAAAAGCACTTGATTATTTGAAGAAATTACTTATTCGTGAAAGTAGAGATAAGAAGATTGTAAAAAGATGAATATATAATTATCTGATATATAATTATCTAGATAGGTTATTTAGGGGAATCTATAGGGATTCCCCTATTTTCTTGTCTCCAATTGTCAGTTCTTTGCCTAACCAATCGATTGGAATTAATCAATTATTAATTTCAAAAACAAAGAATTATGTATTTAGACAATGAAGACTTTCTATCATGGATGGAGAAACTCAATAAGAAGCTCACAACTATAGGTAGTGATTTGAAAGCAGTAATAGCAACAGGAGAAGCATTTACCAATGATGATAAATTGTTGGATAATCAAGATCTTGCTTTTCTTCTCAAAGTGAGTTATCGAACTCTCCAACGTTATCGAGATAGCGGTCAACTTCGCTATTTCCTAGTCAGGCGAAAGACTTTTTATCGTATGGCTGATGTGAAAGAGTTTATCCAATCCTATGCCTCCAAAAATGAAGTTGTGATGTTCAACAAAGGCATAGAAGATGGCAAAACCTTGAAATGATTCTGCATTTACTCATTTAAGCAGAATAAAGCAAAAGGGTGAGGGCTGTGTTTAGTCCATCACCCTCCCTAAAGGCTCCGCATTTAGCAGAAACACCCTCGCTCAACCGCTTCGGATTGTTTAGCTAAATTGAGCAAGAGGGAACTGGACTATCGTCCTGTTCTCCTCTTGCCCTTCGGGGCAAAGCCTTCGGCTTTAGTGCTTTATTGAAAAGCACTGTTATAACACTTGCTATAACTGAAATTGATACTCAATTCTGTTTAAGCAAGTTAGATATATGAATAACTATAAAATAGTTATAACTATGGAAAAACAGAATAGAAAAACCATATTTACTACCATAGCCATAGATAAGGATACAGATAGAATTATCGAAAAACTTTGTAAACGTTATTCACTGAAAAAAGGAGAAATTACAAAATTCGCTTTTCAGTATTTGGATAAGGCAAATATCAATCCGAGTGAAGCACCCGAATCAACAAAAGCAGAGCTTCGGAAGATTAACAAACGACAGGATGACCTGATTCGTTTTATCCGACACTACGAAGAAGAACAGCTTAACCCCATGATACGCACAAGTAATTCGATTGCCACAAGATTTGACAGTATTGTCAAGTCAATGGAAGATATTATTCTCTCTCATCTCAAAGCGAATCAGGAAGGACAGAGCAATCTGTTAAGGATGTTGAGTGATAAGTTTACAGGGCACGCAGAAGCAATTAATAATCAAGCAAAACAGTTATCTACAATCTATAAAAGTCGGCAGAAAGATAATAAGAAACTACTTCAACTTATCAGTCTCTATTCAGAACTAGCCACAGCAGGACTAATGGATGGAAAACGAAAGGAAAATTTGAAGACAGATATTATCAATCTAATCAACGAAAACTAATGAATATCGACTTTCCACCACCATCAAAAGGAACATACAATAATGCAGGTAGTTGTAAACGGCTAGCCCAATATTTGGAGCACGAGGATTTAGAACGCATAGAGAAAGGTATTTACACCGAAGGCTTTTTCAATCAGACAGAAGAAAATCTCTATAAATCACAAGTCGTAAAAGACATCGACAACAATAAAGCTCAACTTCTCAAAACAGATGCTAAATTTTACGCTATTCATGTCAGCCCATCGACTAAAGAACTACAAGCAATGGGAGAAACTGAACAGGAACAAGCCGAAGCCATGAGAAAATATATTCGGGAAATTTTCATTCCTGAATATGCTAAGAATTTTAACAAAGGGTTATCAGCAGATGATATTAAATTCTATGGCAAGATCCATTTTGACAGGAACAGATCGAAAAATAACGATAATAATATGCACTGCCATATTATTGTCAGTAGAAAAGACCAAAGCAATAAAATCAAGCTTTCCCCATTGACCAATCATCGGAATACGAAAAAAGGTGCTATTAAGGGAGGTTTTGATAGAACTAATCTTTTTCAGCAGGCAGAAACGGGCTTTGATAGACTATTCAATTATGATCGACTAATAGACGAAAGCTTTAAATATTATAATATGATGAAGAAGGGGGAAATAGCGGATCAAATAAAGATGCAGGAGCGAATGAATGCATTCACTAATTCAGTAAGTCATGCAGTCAAGCAATCAGTAAGTCAGCAAACGAGTGAGTCGGTTAGTCAATCAGTCAGTATTCCTGATTTGGGATTATCTTCTGCTTTAGGTGTTTTTTCTACTGAAGTTCATGGTGAGGATATGCAGGAATTGAAAAAAATGGAAGAGCGGAAAAAGAGGAGTAACGGACAGAAAATGTAGCACCTAGGGTTAATAAATCAGATATACTTGTCTTAACTTTTTTGAGATATATCAGGAATTGATATAAGATGATTTAGGGAATAATTAAAGACTTTGTGGAAAAATTATCTATATGATAAAACGATTATAGCCTATATATTTTATTATTAAAATGTGTAACAAACGTCATTAAGTTTAATTTATTATCTTTGTAACTACCTATATAAACAACAATTAACTAGTTGATTATTATGAATTTGAATTTAAATTTGATACAAAACCTATTGATGCCATGGAATGGAGATCATTCATTTGTGGATTTAGCTGAAAATTTGGCAGAACAACTGGGCTGGTATCCTAGTGATATTATAGAAAATAAAAATAATAGAAGCATTGCAACTGGGCATTTATTTGTTGAACATGGATTAGATAATCCTGCGGTTATTTCTTTTATCAATAATAGTCACACAAATGCTCTATTGGAATACAAAAATCAAACTAATATACTTGGAATCTCATATAATAATCTTATTGATTATCATATAACAATTGATAATGGGGCAATTAGAGCTTTTCACAATCGATTAGCAATTGATAATAATATTATATATACTCAAAGACTAGATAGCTTTAGAGATACTTTAAGTAGTGATTATTTTTTTAAATATATTGACAATCAGTCAATAAGGGCAAACTTACCTGCGTTAGATGACGAATTAATTAACACTATATCTAGGTATAAAAGGTTTATTTATTCTGAATTAAATGGACGTATCTCTAATGAAGAAATCTCAAATTTTTTTAATGCAATAATATTTACTAGAGCATTCGAAGATAGTCGGGAAATAGATGGTTCAGAACAAGTTCTACTAAAAAGTTTATGGTCTGAAAAAATACAATTCAGTGATATTCTATCATTATCTTTCGAGAACTTAGATATCAAGTCATATCCTGATCAAATTATAAATAAGAATTTGTTTTCGAATATAAACAAGTTAGATAAAAATACATTAAATAACATATTTACTGATTTTTATAAATCAAATAGAACTCCTTACAAGTATGACTTTTCAATAATCTCAAAGCATGCTTTAAGTCGGATATATGAAAAATATGTGTCTATTCTCAATATTAAAGAGACTGAAATCGTTCAGTATAATCTCTTTAATAATACACCAAATCCATACGAAGAAGTTAATAAATCAAGTGGTAGTTATTATACTCCTCAATTTATAGCTCGTTTTTTCAGCAGATATATAGAAAAAGTCAATCCTGATATATTAAATGGAGATTTGAAAATTCTAGAACCTGCTGTTGGATCTGGAATTTTCCTAAGGACTTTGGTTGAAAATATTACGGATAAGAGATCTATCCAAAAAGCATTTTCTAATTTAACTGGAATAGACAAAAACAGTACAGCTTGTGATGCTGCAAAGCTATCCCTAACACTATTACATTTAGTAATTACAGGAGAACTACCTAAAGAAAATTTGAATATAATTAATCAAGATTCTATTAATTATTTTACGAACAATAAAAACTTCAAATGTGATGTCGTAATTTCAAATCCACCTTTTATTAGTTATGGATTAATGTCTAACGAAGATCGGAATAAGGTTAAATCTTTTTTAGCAGAATACTCATATAATAAATATGATCTTTATCTATCTTTTGTAAAAATAGGAATTGATTCTCTTAATGAAGGAGGAATTGGTCTATTTGTTTTACCTAACACATTCTTAGTTACTGATAGTGCAAAATTAATTAGGAAATATCTAGCGAATGAATGTAATATACTCTGTTTAGTTGACTTATCATCTGTTGATTACAAAATATTCGAGGATGCAGGAGTATACCCTATATTATTAATATTTCAGAAAAAAAAGAAAAGAGAAAAGATCACTCCTAGCGCTATAATAGCTACAATTAAAGATTATGTGGGAAAAGCCTTGACAGATATTCTCGCTGAGAAAATGTCTAATAATATGTCATATAATATATTTGGCATTTCTCAGGAATTTTTTAAAAAAGAGAAATGGCATTTATTAACTCCTGCCGAATCTAATCTAGAGATTAAACTATCTAAATATAAGAAGTTAGAAGACTTTTTAGAGACTAGAACTGGATTTGCATCAGGTTTAATTGAAGCCTTTATTGTACCCAAAAGTAAGATCCCTAAAAAAGAAGAAGAAATATATATACCTTATCTGGGTGATCGTGAAATGATGAAATTTTCTATTATTGAAGATTCTCAAGAATATTTCTTTTATCCATATTTAAAAAATGGTTCAAAAATCGATGAAGTTACCTTAAAACATAGATTTCCTTCCACATATAAAAGATTGTATCAATTTTATAATACTTTATCTGAACGAAGTGAAGTGAAAAAGGGGAATATGCAATGGTGGGAACCTAATCGCCCTCGTAAACCTGAATTTATGATGGTTCCGAAAATTTTAACCCCACATTTAGTATTTTCTCCTAAGTTTTCTATAGATATATCAGGTAAATATGCTGTTTCTAGATCTCCATTCTTAGTATTAAAGAAAGACAGCATTCTAGCTTCTATTGATATAGATTTGATGTTTTTCATGCTTGGAATACTCAATTCCTCTGTTTGTACTTGGTATTTATTGAATCACACATCTCGCTATCAGAATGGCTTTATGATGATTGAGCCTAATAGTCTTAAAGAAATCCCTGTAATAGATCCAACTTCGATATCTAGACCAGCTTTTCTTAAGTATATTTCATTAGTGAAAGAACGATTTTCATATAATGAAGAAAGAATGCCATTCCATAAGATAATTGATTTAGAAAAAGAAATTGATCATATGACATTAGATTTTTACAATCTTAGTAAAGAGGAAAATGATATAATCTTAGGAAATTATGGCAATTTTAATTGATGAAAAAGCTCTCTCTGGAAGGACTAATCAGATTAGAAAGATTTTACTATCTATTAATTCCAGAATTGCAGCAGAAAGAAAACCTCAGCAGAATAATTCTGTTATAATTTATGCAAAAGATTCTATAGTCAATGACCATAAAGCTCTTTTTAAAACAAGTAATCAAAATATAAAGGCTAATTATTTTGAAATCTGGATGCGCAATTCAGCAAAAACGTGGATCTTACAAAAGTTATATTTTCAGCTTAAAATGAAAAAAGACATTAATGATTATGCTGAGATTTTAGCCTTTCATATTGATCTTGATATTCTTGAGGAAAGTTATAAAAAATACCCCCATATACATATTAAACATCCTGAATTTGAATGCATCTCTAATGCTCATATTTCTTTAAATTTAAACGATTATTTAGAAATAACAAGCTCTATTGAAACATTCGATAAGAATTTCTCTAAAATATTGAGCATGATAGAAAAGGAATTTATATCGAAATTTCGTCCTAATTAAAACAGATTAAATCATTATCGAATGACTAATTTTAGAAAAGAAGAACTTGAATTCATAAACGACTTATTCAATAGATCTTATAGTAATAATACGATGGAATCTAATTCCAACTATAGTGAACGAGAAAAATTTAAGGCTTTTAAATATAAACTTAAGTTATTAGCTGAGCAGTTTAAGATCCAATTTGACTCTGATTTCGGTGAATTTATATCTGGAGCTTCTTCTGGTAATCCAATTAAATTTGGAGGGACTAAATTGAATAGAATTTGGTCTGGTATTTTTAAAGGAGCAGGGAACAAGCAATATGCAGCACAAATTAGTTTTGTCGTAGATTCAGAATCAAATGCGTTAGATATAGGATTTTACTTTGGAAGAGCTGCTTCTAGAGGAAAATCTGCAGATATGGATCGGCTTTTATTCCTTGGGAAAACTCTATCTCAAACAATAAGCTCAAGTATATATCTAAAAAAACAATATGAAGAATTAATCGATTTTGGTTTTAAACCAATATCTGACAGTAAGGAAATAAGCTCAGAAAACTGGTTAAATATTATAACGGAAACACCGCAAAACAGCCAATTAGTTTATAAATTAAAAGTTAATGAGAAAGGAATAATTGAGACTTCAACAATCGCATTATATGTAAAGATGTTATTGTTTCTAATGGCTATTATACCTACAGAAGGTACTGATAAATCTGATATAAAACAATCTTATCTAACACCTGAACAAAGAGCTGAACAAGCAAAAAGAAAAGCCTTAATTGGTTTAAAAGGAGAAAAGTTTATATTTGGAAAAGAGCAGGAAAGATTAATAAAACTGAATATAAATCATAAATTTTATTTGGAGCACGTATCTTTAATCTCAGATATATTTGGTTACGATATAAAGTCTTGTGATGATAAAAAAAATGAAATATTCATTGAAGTAAAAACTACGACAAGAAAGAAACAAGACCATTTAGCTAATCAGTTTTTCTTGTCTGATTTAGAATATAAATTTTATCAAAATAATAAATCAAAATATAAGCTAATTCGGGTTTACGATATTGAGGGCATTCCTGAATTTGAAGAAGTAAATCTTAATGATGTGCATTTACACATCGATTCCTATCGAGTTGAAATATAGTTTCATAATACTAAACAGGATATAGTCTCTTCGTATTGTTTTGTTCTTCAATTTTGAATTCCTATCTTTGTAAGTACCACCACAAGAAGTTGTGAAGTAAGCAGAAAAATAGTGAAATACAATCGTAGCCAGAGTCAAGGACTACTTTTTAGACATCATGCAAACTGGCTCGTATAAACGAGTTTAAGATACAAGACCCGTCCCAGCGGGATCACTAAATAAAAAAGCCTCTCATTTCTGAAAGGCTTTTTTATTTTTGCTCTATTTCTTCTATTATTACTAAGAATTGTATTTACAAATTCATTGATTTTTGTGGTGTGATATTTACAAGGTCAAAAAAGTGAGAGTTTAATATTTTATATATACATTTTAGCCAATCTGAATAACAAAAAGCTTTTTTTCTTACCCCTCTGAATTGGCTTCTAAAAGCTTTAATGGGATCTATGAGGCAGTTTGATGATGAGTTTAGTAACTCCTATTATTACTAAGATTATAAATAAAGATTAATTTAAGGGGGGGTAGCCTAATCCAATATTGATTACAATTTCTCAAAAACAATTACTAACCGTTCGACTTTTAGAGAGTTATTCGATATAAATAATATCCTATTTACTGATTTAAGAATGTCTTCTCCTTTGAGAATATTCGCTAAAGAAATACACAGGAGAATTGAGAAAAGATGAAGAATTTAGAAGTAGAGCGATGTGGTGAAAAAATAAAAACTTAAATTATATTAATATATTAAAATAAATACTACATTTATGCCCGAATAAAATAACTAACTATTCCTATGAAAAACAATAACACTATATTTTATTTATTGACCTTTCTTGTAGTTTTCTTATATTCTTGCGAATATGATAAAGATATAGTTTATATAAAAGAATTAACACCTCCTAAAGATTCAGTAGAGCTAGATATTGAATTATCTCATGTTCTTCCCAATAATACAATCTATATATATGAGTATACCAAGCTGACATACACGATAGATTCCAAAGGTAAAGACATACTTGATTTTAAGATATCTTTTGATGGTTCTGCAGAGATTCATGAAAATAGTATTTACCTGTATCCTTTAGCAGATAACTCGGTAAGAAAATTAACATTTGACGTACAACTTAAAACACATACAGGAAGTATGGCAGATATTTTGGGATATGAAAAATATGTGGGAAGGTATGAATACAATATAAAATTTGTGAAACTTGAAGAGAATTTTAAGACTAATCTACGTGGCAGCAAATCAGAAGAAGGATATTTACAGTTGAATTGGGATACACCAGTATTTGACAATGCAGATCTTGTAAAATATGAACTAATTTATACGGACGACATTACAAAACAACAAGTAAAACATGAAATAACAGACCCCAAGCAGACTAGTTTTATTGACAAAAATTATATCTGGGGCTATAAGACCTATGAATTACTAACCTATTATAAAAACAAGGATGTCAATTACGAGTCTCTAAAGTCTGATTATTTTAGTCCGGAATATTATGGATTTAAAAGTAACCCTAAATTCACCTATGAATACCTAGACAGTGAATTCATGAATGTATCGTGGGCAGATACAGGGTACAAGTGCAAATATTTGATTATCGATGCAGATGGAACGAAAACAGAATGTGAACAGAAGCAACGGAAAGTTAAGATGCAGCGTTTCCGGTTTCCTTCTGATGGAAATCGCTTCAAGCTTTACATACTACCCTTTGATATGCCATATAGTGACTATGATAAAGGTATATTTATTGATTGCGATTCTTATTGGTATAATATAGGAGAATATTCAGCAATTCCTCATGCTTGGAATATTGCAAAAAATGAATATTATAATCTCAATAATGGAGAGTTAAATGTGTTTTCAATTTCTAATTCCACAAAGAAGAATAATCTTTTCCTTCGTGAGGTGGACGGTGCTGATTTCTTTAATATTTCTGTGTCAGACAAAACCTCGCAAGTTGCAATTTATAAATGGACTCTCCCGATGCCAATAAGCACTTCAGATTTGTTTATATATGAGAATAATAACTTCACAAATCCGTTGCGGATAGAAAATGTAACTCGAAACGCTACTCCATTATTTTTATGTGATAACTATACTCTTTTTTATAGTGATCTATTTTGGCTGGGAGATACTAACTACGAAAGATCTTGTATAGTATTGAACAGTAAAACAGGAAATGAAATCTTTAGACAAGTATTACAAAATAGAGAATCTCAGTTTGCCGTATCTCCTGACGGAAAATATTTATGCGATTATTATAAAGCACATCTCATTATCTATGAAATAGAGAACAACAAAGCTGTACAAATATACTCTTATACAAATGCCGAATATAGATACTTAACTTGTCAGTTTAACTATTCTAACCCGAAAGAGTTGATCTTAGGAGGAGATATCGAAACTGCAATTTTTGATGTTGAGTCACTTACCAATAAAAATTCAATAAAAGGTAAATTTTTATATCAAGATCCTATTACCGGCAACATCGCTTCTATGGACGAGCATTATAATCAAAATTTTCTTTTAAATATATACGATAAAACATTATCTCAAAAATTAATTAGAGTTCCATTTAACTATTATACATCTGGCAATAATTCATTCTTCAATAACAGGTTATTTTTTAATGATGTGCTGGCATATCGTTTAGATTTACCCTTATAGAAATTCTTAAATTATGGATAAATATAGCACTTTCTTAACTCTATTTGTGATTGTACTCTTTTTTGGCTGTGAATATGACAAGGATGAGATTTATCAGAAGGATATTACTCCGCCAGAAGAGATATCAATAGATATAAATTTGGATGGTTTAGAAAATGGAGAAACTCTATATATTTACCGAAAGACGAAGATCTCATACAATGCTGATTTCAAAGGTAAGGCTTTTCTTAAGTATGAAGTCAAATTAGGAGATAAAAACTTATATTTACCAGAAGATGGAATCCTTTATTTCGATCCATTCGATTACAGAGGAGTAGATGAATTAAGTTTAACGATAGATGTAGAGTTAAAGACAGGGACAAATAGCATAGCAGAGAATCTAGGTTTAGAAAAATATCTAGGGTCATTTAAGTACAAAATCAGATTTATTCATAATGCTGATTTATCCTTAAAGTTTGAAAACAGTATTACTCAAGATGGAAATCTGAAAATCAGTTGGAAACCTCTCGATTTGAAACAACTGAGAGTAAACAAATACGAAGTCTATAGTTACAATGGATATGAACAAAAGTTGTTAACTACTATAACTGACACGGAGAATCCTTTTTTTGTTGACAAATCGCACGTATTAGGCAAACAGGATTATTTGATCTTTACATATTTTGAGGATGATAGAATAGAAAAACTATGGGACTATCATACAGTTCAGATCGAATATCCCTCAGAAAGCTTAGATTCTGAACCAATAGGGCTTGATAAAATGAAAGTGTGGTGGGATAAACATATTTATAATTGTTACTATGCATTGGAGCTAGAAGATGGAACCATAATTGATTGCAAAGGAAACACAGAAGTAGAAATAAGCCACACTTATAAATTTCCTATATACAAAGACATAAAATTACATATCTATCCGGTTGACCACACCGGAAATCTTTCTTCAACACCCTATTCTAGCCAAGTGTTACAATCTAACAGAGTTAAGGATGTTTATGTCTCAGGAGGAATAGCGTATGACATAAAACATAAAGAATTGTATATAAGAGATCAATATAAGCTTTTGGCACTTGATCTGTCAACAATGGATGCGATTCCAAATAGAGTTATTGATAGACCTTATGATTGGGATTGGTGGAGCCAATATATGTATTATTCCGAATTTCATGAAAAATTGTTTTATATTGCAAGTGACTACAAGATTAATATATATGACAGAAATCTTAAGATTCAATCTTATATAAACTGGGAGAAGACAGCATTGAGTAAATTTACAGTTTTGCATGCCAGAAAAGACGGAATATTAGTTTTTGGATATGTTGATCCTAATGGACATTGGACTAATGTATACAATCTTACAAACAACCGATTAATCTATCGTGAAGGTCCGGATGTCCTTCGTAACTATGCGAAAAGATCTATGTCAAAAGATGGCACTTATCTTTGTGTATCAGAAGATAACTACATTCAAATATTCGGTTTTAATAATATAGAAATGTTCAATATAAATTCAATATCTACTTATCCTATAAACTTTCAAGAATGTATTTTTAGTAAAATTGACGATGAGGAGCTTTATGTAATAGAAAAAGAACAATTTTATAGGATGAATGCTTTGACTAAAAACAGAACATCCTATATTGTCGGAAGATTTATAACTGAAGATCCCTTTACCGGGAATATAGCATATATAAAAGATGATAATACATTTGTTATTCTTAATCATGAAATGAATAAAGAAATATACTCGACCCTGGTAAGTAGGACATGGGATTTAGGGTTGTTTAACAATATACTTACGACAGATAAGAGTGGCAAATTCTATTACCTTGATCTAAATCCGTACATCAAATAATATGAAGAATATTAATATAATATCAATATTATTATTGATCTTTTCCGTTTTCACCGGGTGTGAATACGATAAAAATGATATATATATTGTTGATATCCAAAAACCGGTAGAGAAAAGAATAACATTCAATCTTGCAGATCTGCCTTCAGGAACAACGATTTATATTTATCAGAAAACAAATTTAATGTATGACCTGAATCTACCCGAAGGGGATATATTAAAACGAAAATTAACTTTAGGAGGTAGAGAACTTCTATCTACTGATGGTTATATTTTATTAGATCCGAAGGATTATAATAGTAGAACTGTGGAAAAGCTTACTCTTGATGTTGAAGTAAATTCCGGTTCAGAAAGTATTGCAGGAAAACTCGGTCTAGAAAATTATATTGGGACATTTGAATATGAAATTGTTTTTATTCCTGATGCCGTACTAGGTTTACAGAATATTGCTCATCACAAAAATAAAGATGATTATTTCGAACTAACATGGAGTAAGCCTCAATTGGAGCAGTATACGGTAGAGAAATACAGAATAACATATTATCATGACCGTACTGAATATATAGAAGAAATACTAAATCCGGATCAAACAGTTTTTGTTGATACACGGGCGGTATTTGGTTACTTACATTACAGGATAGAAACCTTTTTCAAAGAAAGTTATCGACAACCTTGGGTCGATAATTATACTACCTCTATTGAGTTTCCCAAATATTCCGTTAAGTTTGAATACACGGGCATAAATTCGGGGAGAATATCCTGGCCAAAGAATGAGTATAAGTCTAAATATGCATTTGCCAGAGGATACTATGGTGATATAATTTACGAAGGGACAAATAACTATTTTGAAATTGAAGATTTAGCTGATTTTTCAACAAAACATGGTGTTGGAATTTTTCCTATAAGTTACGCCGGAGAATGGGTAGAGCTTTATGTTCTGCCTATGAGTGCTAATACTGTTAATCGAAATATGCCCATACATTATGATGAACTACATAGCCAGAGCTTAATTACAAGGAGCAGCGATTATGAAAATTATATTGCGTTCATAGATACAACCAAAGATATTTTATTTATAAAAAACCAAGATGAATTATGGTCTTATAATAGTAATACTCTAGAGGCGATTGACAATCGATATTTACCAAATACAATGACTACAAACTGGAATGTCCATGGTTTTTGTTCTGAAAAATCGTCTACAATATTTATTCCGAATTATGATTGTATTGACTTGATCAGTTACGACCTAAAAAATCATGAAAAGATACAGTTCGAGTCTACAGAAGCACTGAATTATCAGTATGCTTATCTTGGAACTAATGATATTGTATTTATATATTCGAAAGAATCTCCAAAGCTTTATGCATACGATTTAAATTCAAGAAAATTAATTTCTTCTTTATCTTTAGATAATATGTGGGGTAATGTTGTTGTCTCTCGAGACGGAAAATATGTGTGCTTATACAATGATATTAGAGCTTTAGTTTATAAGTTTTCGGACAATGTTTTCTCTCTACTCTATACAGAAGAGTTTCCTAGTTACGGATTGGGGAGTTACGATTCTAAAAGTATTTGTTTTAATGAAAAAATATCTAATCAGCTGATCGTAACATATTCTCCTGGGACATACAGTAATGAGATGTATACTGTAGATATAGAAAACAACTCGAAATCCGAGAAGAAACGATATTCTTATAGATGCTCTGACCCTTATACTGGGAATATTGTAGCTACGTATGGTGCAACTTGTACTGTTTTTGACACAACATTAACCAAAGAGCGTTTATCTTTAAAGAATTCAGAAACAGACTACCTTATTAATAACTTATTCCTGAAATCAGGATGGGGCAATCAAAAAAATCTTTATTATCTAGACATAACTAATTATTTGAAAAAATGAAAAAATATATTTTCTTAATTATTACTATACTATGTAGTATATATGCTCAAGCACAGTTTACTGTAAGCTACTCTTTAGGTTACGCCACTCATGATCTGGATGGAATGAAAAGTTTACTGAAGGATATACAACAAACACCTCCCGCATCTACTATCGGAGCAAAAAATGTCGATAATTTTTCCACGAATCAACTTATCCATATTGTAGATATAGGTTACAGATTTGATATGCATGAATTCGGACTAAAAGGAGGTGAATATAGTTCAACTGGAGGGAAATTGTCATTGAAGGATTATTCAGGCGAGTATTCCAATCGTTTTATAGTAAATGGCTTTCGCTTTGGAATATATTATAAAAATTATTTCTATACTTATAGAAATAAGAATGATAAGGCTGTTTTTTCTTTTTTTGGAGAGATTTCTCCAGGACTTTATTTCTCTGAAATTAAAAATAATGGCTTTTTTGTCGTTCAAGATAAAGAGTTAGACTCATTCGATGATAAATATTCCAAGACAAGTTTTGCATTTCTCTTCCAAGCCGGAGCGAAATATTACATAACTAAAAATATTAATTTACATGTTGCCTTAGGTTATGATTTTGTAGGTAAAGCAAAAGTTGAGGATTTTAAACCTAAGGAAGCAATGGTCAATTGGAGTGGAATAAGGTTTACAGGTGGTGTTGGCTTCTCTTTTTAATATAGGTTACCATCCGAGATGGTAATATGAAGAATTGAGAATATGCTTGTTGATGCTTGATTATAATCGACTAATTTATGGATTGCCTAGTTCTAAATAGCCCTACAGATTTATAGACAAAAATACATTCTCTATCCTTGTACAGTCATCACAAGAAGTTGTGAAGGAATCAGAAAACAATAAAATTGAATTGTATCCTAAGTTACGGACGGATCACTTCTTAGACATAAATAAACCCTAACAGTTTGTCTAACTATTAGGGTTTATTTTACTTTGATTTTAGAAAGTCACTCTTATTTTATTTCTATTATATACTATGCCAATTTATTAGCCCTTTTCAAATATCTCATTTGTCATTTAAGGGATAACTAACATGCATATTTTCTCATCAGAAACTATAGCATCCTTCCCAAACATCTAAAGGTAATATGACACAGAAGTTTCAAGATCGTAAAAAAATAAAATAGCTCTTTAGTAAGAGCAAAAAATGATGTATCTTTGTGCGCATTAAATAAACATCCCTTACTTATCTATATTTATGCACGAAAAAATCATTATTCTTGATTTCGGGTCACAAACCACCCAACTTATTGGTCGCAGAGTAAGAGAACTCAATACATACTGCGAGATAGTGCCTTACAATAAATTTCCATTCGGAGATGAAACTGTAAAAGGAGTTATTCTTTCGGGAAGTCCATTTTCGGTAAACGACTCTGATGCATTTAAACCTGAACTTAGTGAAATAAGAAAAAACTATCCAGTTCTGGGTATTTGTTACGGAGCACAATATTTGGCTTATACATCGGGCGGAAAAGTAGAGAAAAGCGACTCTCGCGAATACGGGAGAGCTCATCTTGCCAAAATAGACTCTTCAGAGCCTCTGTTTGATGGAATACAAGCAGGCACGCAGGTTTGGATGTCGCATGGAGATACAATAACATCTCTTCCTCACGATTTTAAAACTATAGCCAGTACAAGTGATGTAGAGGCTGCTGCATACAAAATAGATGGAGAACCGACATGGGCTGTGCAATTCCATCCCGAAGTTTTTCATACAACAGATGGTACACGCTTGTTGAGTAATTTCTTGAATATATGTAAGATGAAGCGCGACTGGTCGCCTGCTTCTTTTATCGATACTACTGTCGCAGAACTCAAAGAGCAATTAGGAGACGACAAGGTGATTCTTGCACTCTCGGGAGGAGTAGACTCGTCAGTAACGGCAGTCCTTTTGAATAAGGCAATCGGTAAAAACCTTACTTGTGTGTTTGTAGATCATGGATTGCTTCGTAAGAATGAATTCGAAAACGTTTTGAAAGATTATGAACATCTTGGTCTTAATGTGATAGGCGTTAATGCTAAAGATCGTTTCTATAAAGCTCTTGCAGGTGTTACTGATCCAGAGCAAAAGCGTAAGATAATAGGTAAAGGCTTTATTGATGTTTTTGATGAAGAAGCACATAAACTCACTGATATAAAATGGTTGGGACAGGGTACTATTTATCCTGATATTATAGAATCTTTGTCGATAACAGGAACAGTAATCAAATCGCATCATAATGTTGGCGGCTTACCAGAAAAGATGCACTTGAAGTTGGTAGAACCTCTTCGCCTGTTATTTAAAGATGAAGTACGTCGTGTCGGTCTTGAACTTGGCATGAAAGAAAATCTTATCAAACGTCATCCGTTCCCGGGTCCGGGTCTTGGGATTCGTATCCTTGGCGATATTACTCCCGAAAAGGTCGAGATTGCTCAGAATGCTGATGATATCTATATCTCTATGCTACGCGAATGGGGTCTCTATGATAAAGTATGGCAGGCAGGAGCAATATTATTGCCAATCCGTTCGGTAGGAGTAATGGGCGATGAACGTACCTATGAGAATACAGTCGCTTTACGCGCCGTAACATCTACAGATGCTATGACTGCTGACTGGGCACACTTGCCTTATGAGTTTTTAGCTAAAGTCTCTAATGAGATTATCAATAAGGTGAAAGGTGTAAATCGTGTCGTTTATGATATATCTTCAAAACCACCGGCAACTATTGAGTGGGAATAAGATATTGACGAAAATATAAAAAAGGACTTCAATTTGAAGTCCTTTTTTTATGTTATATACGAAAGTCTTTTATTCCTTTTCTAACAAGACTTTGTCTATAGCCTCTTTTAGGGCATTTTTAGGGAGGGCACCTTGTGCCATCTGTGGCGTTCCGTTCATCGGTATGAACAGTAGGCTTGGTATACTTCTGATTCCAAATAGAGCTGATAACTCAAGCTCTGCTTCCGTATCTATTTTGTAAATATATATTTCTCCATCATATTCTTTTGCTAATTCCTCCAAAACAGGAGCTACAGCCTTACATGGTCCACACCAGTCTGCATAAAAGTCTATTAAGGCGGGTTTGTCTCCTAAGTATTTCCATTCGTTCGGATTGGCTTCGTAGTTAGCCACTTTCTTTAAAAAATCTATTTTGTTTAAATGTATTGTTTTCACTTTGTTTTCTGTTTTAGCAAGTTCCTCTGTCTTACTACTGCTGTTTTGAGCATAAGTTGTAAGCGAGATTCCTGCGATCAATACTAGTAATAATAATCTCATTCTATTTATATTATTTTTCTTTGTTTATTTCTTTCGATCCGGCATATTGCTGATTCTCATCTATCTGGCAATATCCTGTTATGCAGCAGGAAGTATTCACTGCCACGATAAAGATACCTAAAATAAATTGCAAAGAATGAGTAGCTACCCACTTCTTTATATACCGTTTCATCATTTTTTCTTTTTCTAAAAACAGCTACAAATATAATATATATTTTCCTTTAGAATATATTTCTATGGTTAAATAAAATGAATAATGATATGCAGAATCTGATAGCTATTAAACCGTAAGAGGATTTAAAAAAAGATAAAAACAAATAAGTTTTAACTCCGTTTTTCGAAGCCAAAATAAAGATTCATCACACTTTCATTTATTTTTTTCTATCTTTGTTTTCTTATAATTGATTCATAAAAACATCTAAACTATATAAATACTGTGTCAAAAAAGGTAGCTGAAACCCCACTGATGAAACAATATTTTGAGATCAAGAGCAAGCATCCTGATGCTATATTATTGTTCAGAGTAGGAGACTTTTACGAAACATTTTCGGATGACGCTATCGATGCTGCCGAGATATTGGGAATCACGCTTACGCGTAGAGGAAACGGTACTGCTCAGTTTGTAGAATTGGCAGGATTTCCACACCATGCATTGGATACATATTTGCCAAAGTTGGTACGTGCCGGAAGGCGTGTCGCTATTTGTGACCAATTGGAAGACCCTAAGCAAACAAAGACCCTCGTAAAAAGAGGTATTACCGAGCTTGTTACCCCCGGGGTCTCTATCAATGATAATATACTAAATCATAAAGAGAATAATTTCCTTTGTGCCATTCACTTTGCAAAGAATACTTGTGGAGTTTCTTTTTTGGATATTTCTACCGGAGAATTTCTCGTTGCAGAGGGCACAAAAGAATATATAGATAAACTACTTACAAACTTTTCTCCTAAAGAGGTGCTCTTAGAGAGAAGTAAGAAAAAAATATTTGAAGAGTCGTTTGGCTCTCGTTTTTTTATTTTCGAGCTCGACGATTGGGTGTTTACCGAAGATACTGCAAAAGGTCGCCTTTTGAAGCATTTCGAAACCCGCAATCTGAAAGGTTTCGGTGTAGAACATCTGACAAACGGAGTTATTGCTGCAGGGACAATTCTTCATTATCTGGATGTTACTCAACATACTCAGATAGGGCATATAACATCTCTCTCTCGTATAGAGGAGGATAAATATGTGCGTTTGGATAAGTTTACAGTGCGTAGTCTTGAGATTATCTCAACGATGAACGAAGGAGGCAAAAGCCTGTTAGATATCTTGGATAAGACAGTCTCTCCAATGGGGGCACGCATGCTTCGCCGCTGGCTTGTATTCCCGCTCAAAGATGTAAAACCTATCAATAGCCGCTTGTCGGTTGTAGAATACTTCTTTAAGGATATTGAACTGAAAACTTTGCTCGAAGAACAACTTGCGTTGATCGGAGACTTGGAACGAATTATATCTAAGGTTGCCGTAAACAGAGTTTCTCCGCGCGAAATCGTTCAACTCAAGGTGGCATTGAAAGCAATAGAACCGATACGAAATGCGTTCTTGGCATCAGACGAACCAAGCTTGAGGGAAATAGGAGAAAGGCTAAACCCTTGTCCGGTGATACATGATCGTATCGAAAAAGAAGTGCAACCCGATCCCCCTTCTTTGATTAATAAAGGAAATATAATAAGAAAAGGAGTAAATCCGGAACTGGACGAACTTCGAGATATAGCCTACTCCGGAAAAGATTATTTATTAAAGATACAGCAACGGGAAACTGAAGTTACAGGTATATCATCCCTGAAGATTAGTTTTAATAATGTATTTGGCTACTATATCGAGGTCAGAAATACTCATAAAGATAAAGTCCCTGAAAGTTGGATACGCAAGCAAACGTTGGTAAATGCAGAGCGTTACATTACTCAAGAGCTGAAAGAGTATGAAGAAAAGATACTGGGTGCCGAAGAGAAAATTCAGGCTTTGGAGTCTAACCTATTCAATGAGCTTGTCCTTAGCATTGTAGAGTATATACCCGCAATACAGGCAAATGCAAGCCTTATTGCTCAGACCGATTGTTTACTTTCTTTCTCCAAAGTTGCAAAAGAGAATAAATATATCCGTCCCGAGATAAATGATACGGATGTTTTAAAGATAAAGAACGGTCGACATCCCGTAATAGAGAAGCAGTTACCGCTTGGGGAGAGTTATATTGCCAATGATGTATCTCTGGATAGTAACAAGCAGCAGATAATAATTATTACCGGGCCTAATATGGCTGGTAAATCGGCATTGCTTCGTCAAACTGCACTTATTACACTGATGGCGCAGGCCGGAAGTTTTGTCCCTGCCGAATCGGCTCAAATAGGATTGGTAGATAAGATATTTACTCGTGTAGGAGCTTCTGACAACATCTCTGTAGGTGAGTCTACGTTTATGGTAGAGATGAACGAGGCTTCTGATATCTTAAATAATTTATCGCCTAAAAGCCTTGTTTTGTTTGATGAATTAGGGCGTGGAACAAGTACCTATGACGGTATTTCTATTGCATGGGCTATTGTTGAGTACATTCACGAACATCCTAAAGCAAGAGCAAAAACCTTGTTTGCAACGCACTATCATGAGCTGAACGAGATGGAAAAATCTTTTAAGCGGATAAAGAACTTCAATGTTTCGGTTAAAGAAATAGACAATAAAGTTATATTCCTCCGTAAACTTGTTCCCGGAGGAAGTGAACATAGCTTTGGTATACATGTGGCTAAGATGGCGGGAATGCCTCAAAGCATTGTTAAAAGGGCGAATTCGATATTAAAGCAATTGGAATCGGATAATCGCAAACAAGGTATATCGAAACCGATTAAAGATATTAAAGAAAACAGAGAGGGGTATCAGCTAAGCTTTTTCCAACTTGATGACCCTGTTCTCAGTCAGGTAAGAGATGAAATTAAATCATTAGATGTAAACAATCTGACACCAATGGAGGCTCTAAACAAACTGAATGAGATAAAAAAAATAGTATCCGGTAAATAGGAGTAAATCTACACTAGATACCTATAACTTTATAAAACAGTATGAAAACTTGCTTATCAAATTCATACATAGAATCTGATAAATTCAAACTATTGCAAAACTGTACTTTAGGTAGTTTTTCTTTCAATAAAAAAACTATATTCGTCAAGTTTTTTTGTTTCTTTGTGTTTTAGAATAAATTAAATAACAGCTATTTCTGTAAAATAATGAATCGCAAAAAGATATTGGTCACCGGTGGTGCGGGATTTATTGGTTCACATCTTTGTGAAAGACTTTTGAAAGATGGGAATGAAGTTTTATGCTTAGATAATTATTTTACAGGCTCAAAAGATAATATCATACATCTTTTAGATAATCCATATTTTGAATTAATCAGACATGATATAGTTCATCCTTTTCATGCAGATGTGGATGAGATATACAATTTGGCTTGCCCTGCTTCTCCGGTACATTATCAGTACAATGCGATAAAAACTATAAAAACGTCTGTGGTAGGCGCCATCAATATGCTTGGTTTGGCAAAACGCCTGAAGGCAAAGGTGCTTCAAGCTTCTACAAGCGAAGTATATGGCGACCCCAATGTACACCCTCAGCCCGAATCTTATTGGGGGAATGTAAATCCGATAGGTATACGTTCTTGCTATGATGAAGGAAAGCGTTGTGCCGAGACCTTATTTATGGACTATCACCGTCAGAATGGAGTGAGGATAAAGATTGTACGCATATTTAATACTTACGGACCTCATATGAACCCCAATGATGGGAGGGTTGTATCTAATTTTATTGTACAAGCACTCAAGGGAGAAGATATTACGATATATGGGGATGGCACTCAGACCAGAAGCTTTCAGTATGTAGATGACCTTGTTGAAGCGATGACCCGAATGATGGCGACCGACGACTCTTTTATTGGTCCTGTAAATACGGGAAATCCGGGGGAGTTTACAATGCTTGAACTTGCAACTCTCATTCTCGAACTTACGGGTTCAAAGTCGAAACTTATATTTATGCCTTTACCTAGTGATGATCCTAAACAGAGAAGGCCCGATATAACTTTAGCAAAAGAAAAGCTAAACTGGGAACCGAAGGTGCAACTGAGGGATGGGTTGATTAAAACGATTGACTATTTTGACAAAATCTTAACATAATGTGTTATAATAATGAATGCAATTTACAAAACAACAAAACTATTAGCTGTAATGCTTTTGCTAGCAACAGCCGGAAATGCACAAGATAATGTAGCGATTGTAGGAGTAAGAGCCGGGATAAACCTTTCCGGACAAGATGGAGTGCCAAGAGGTGAGCTGGACAGTTATGCCAAAGTTGGCTTCAATATAGGCGTGACGGTAGATTTCAGATTATCAGATAAAATGTATTTGATAACGGGTATGGAATACACAGTAAAAGGTTCTAAAGGCAAAAAATATGTAGAGGCGACATCAGATGCTCTGGGTCACTATTTTATTAATAACGATAAGCCTGCTTATTTACAAATACCGCTTCATGTAGGTTACCTCTGGCCTATAAACAGGGATTTTCGTCTGATGTTTCATGCAGGACCTTTTATGGCATATGGCTTAGGTGGCAAAACGCATTGGACATATGTCTATGACGATAAGGAGTTTAGAAAAAAAGAAGACTTCTTCGGTATTGGTGTCGGAAAATTTGACTGGGGATTAGGAGGCGGTATTAATGCCGAATACGACAGATATGTTTTGGCTATAGGATACGATCGCGGATTGAGAAATTTTGCACCCGGATATAATGATGGAAAAGCCAGAACAAGAAATATGTATATTTCAGTAGGATACTTATTTTAAACGCAAACAGGATTATGAAACTCAATAATCATTCTTGCCTATAACGAGCCGAGGAAAATTCATTTGGATTGTTAGGAGTGCACTAGAAGGCAGATGTTACAAGCGGGATAAAGAAGATTCGGTAAATTGGATGAAGCTTTTCCAGGATAATCGTTTCTTTTCTTCTTTAATTTTTTCCCTATAAATAGAGATCTTCTTTTCATCCGAAAAGAATTCCAATACAGCTTCGGCAATGTCTGTATTGGTTGCAGTCGGTGCTACTACCCCAATTTGAGCGTCTTTTACACTATTTCCTAGTTCTCCCACATTTGTCGCTATTATAGGGAGTTCCATCTGTATGGCAATTGCAGTAACCCCACTTTGTGTAGCAGACCGATAAGGCAATACTAAAACATCTGCTGCCGAGAAAAAAGTGGCGACCATATTATCCGGAATATATTGCTCGAATACTTTTATATTATCCTTTAATCGAGACTTCTCGATAAGTTTTTTATACTTTTCAAAATCGCCATAGCTTTCTCCGGATATGATAAGTTGGAAGCTATCGTCAAGATGGTCCATTGCTTCTATAAGTAAGTCGAGGCCTTTATATTCTCGGATGAGACCAAAAAATAAAAGATTCTTTTTGTCACTTCTTATTCCCAGTTTATCGCAGGCTGGCTCTTTTTCTATCGTTTCGCCATAATTATCATATATCGGATGCGGATGTAAAAATATATTTGCCCCTTTGCAAAGCGATAATACATCTTTCCTTACAGTTTCACTTAATACGATGAAAGCATCACATCTATTGAAAAATAGTTTTGTAAGAGGCTTATCTATAACTCGTTTTTCGTGAGGAATCGCATTATGTACAAGTGCCACTATTTTTATCTGCTTGTTTAGCATCAGGCAAACAGAGCTGTAGGCAGGCACCATAAATGACATCCAATAGGAGATGATCAGTATGTCAGGCTTGTATTTATTTATTTCCTTTGCTGTTTTTATATAGCTGACAGGGTTTATGCTATTCAGTGTACGACAGCTTTCTATATCCGAATATTCATTATCCGGGACATATTGGCTTTTTCCCGGGAATAAAAAATTAGGGTATAATGTTGTAAATGAAAATGCCTTCACCTCATTGTTTCCCGATAGCCCTCTGTAGAGCAATTCGCTAAATTGGGCAATTCCGCCTCTGTAGGGAAAAAATGGTGATAGGATAGCTATTTTCATGATTCTTTTTTATTCAGTTCTTTATGGATACGGGATACGACCATATCTTCCGAAATTCTCTCTAAGCAAGCATAATCTTCTCGTTGGCAGGGTAGGTCTCCATATACCGAGCAGGGTCTACATTCAATATCTATTTGAATAGCATTGTCTAAGTCCTGATTGAAACCATAAAATCCTAACGACGGGTGTGTTGCACCCCAGATTGATATTACGGGAACCTGAACAAGAGATGCCAGATGCATATTTGCAGAATCCATTGAGAGCATTACATCCAGATATGATATAAGCATAAGCTCTCTTTCCAGATTTAATTTCCCCATTGTATTTACTGTATTTGGATACATTTTAGCCCATTTAGACAGAACTCTATCTTCCTCTTTCCCTGCACCGAACAGAAATATAGTAATATTCCCTTCTTTGGATAGTTTCTCAATCACTTTTTCCATTTTTTCCAGAGGGTATATTTTGCCCTTATGCTTAGAAAAAGGAGCAATTCCAACCCATTTCCCCGTTTTTTCGGTAGCTATAGCCCTTAGGCTAGAAAAGTCTTTGGGTATAAACTGTAATACATTCGTAAAAATCATGGGAGCAGGAAATCCCAAATCGTCAAATACTTTTTGATATCGTTCGATAGTACTTTTTAAAGGGGGCTGTAAGTTCTTATTAGCAATCATTTCTCTTTTTTCTTTACGCCCTTTGTCTATATAAGCCACTTTACGCCCTGTCATTTTCATAAAGAAACGGATGGCTTTAGATCTCAGGACATCATGTTCGTCGGCGACATGAGAAAAGCCAAGAGTTGCAACCCTCCTGATTATTCTAAACATTCCTACTATGCCCTTGTGTCTGCCGGTAACGTCTACCGGAATAACATTAATGTTGAAGCCTAAGTTTTCGAATAGAGGGGCAAAAGCTTTACGCGTCATTACCGAAAAACGGTCTTGGGGGTACTTTGCTGCAACAGAAAAAATGACAGGTACAAGAATTGCAACATCCCCAAATGAGGAAGTGCGGATTACTAATACTTTAGCCATAATTGCAAAATTAGGGTTAGGTTATTTTGATTCTTTTCCATATAAAACAGGATTAAGAGCAGGGTCGTTATACATTTTCATTTGCTTGTATACCTTCATATACTTGTTTCCTGCTTCTATGTCCTCTAATAATTCTTCAATAGCTGTGGATAAATCTTCACGCTGGGCTAACAGTATATCTAATTTTTTAGAAACCTGTTCGTGATGACTTGCATCCGAATCTTTTCTGTCTACCTCTTGCTGCATGTGATATATTTTGAGAGCAAGTATCGATAAACGGTCGATAGCCCATGCCGGGCTTTCTGTATTGATACGGGCATTTGGTTGTATCTTTATTTCTTTATATTTATCAAGGAAATAGCTGTCGATTAATTCAACCAAGTCAGTTCTGTCCTGATTCGACTTATCTATTCTTCTCTTTATTTTTAAAGCTTCTGTTGGGTTTATTTCAGGGTCGCGAATAATGTCTTCCAGATGCCATTGAACTGTATCAATCCAATTTTTCAGGTACAGGAAATACTCGATACTTTTTTCTTCAAACGGGTTGTTTATTGGAGTATCAACATGATCTGCCTTATGGTAATCATTTATTACTTGCACAAAAATGGAATTACTTAATTCGGTAAAAGTCATGATCTAGATTTTTAGTATTACTTATTTATTAATTTATTTTTTACTCGCCCACGTTTCCCTATCCAAATTTCGGTAATTTATTGCTTCTGCCAAATGTTTTGAATGAATTTTTTCAGAATTATCCAGATCCGCAATGGTTCGAGACACTTTTAGTATGCGATCGTATGCTCTTGCTGATAAATTGAATCGATCCATTGCTGTTTTTAATAATTGCAATCCCTCGTTATCGGGTGCAGCATATTTAGCGAGCATTTTGGGTGTCATCTGAGCATTGCAGTAGATGCCTTCTTCATTCTCGAAGCGTTTACTTTGGTGTTCTCTAGCAACAATTACCCGCTCTCGAATAAGGTTGCTTGCTTCAGCAGGTGTTTTATCCGATATCTTTTCAAATGGAACAGGTACTATTTCTATATGAATATCTACTCGGTCGAGTAATGGCCCCGATATCTTATTCAGATACTTTTGCACTGCTCCATTGGGGCAAACGCATTCTTTTTCGGGATGATTGTAGTACCCGCATGGGCACGGATTCATCGAAGAAATCAGCATAAAGCTTGCAGGATACTCCACTGTAAACCTTGAGCGTGATATGGTTATTCTCCTATCTTCAAGCGGCTGTCTCATTACTTCGAGCACACTTCGGCTGAACTCCGGCAATTCGTCAAGAAATAATACCCCATTGTGAGCCAGACTTATTTCTCCCGGCTGAGGATATGCCCCACCTCCAACCAGTGCTACATCAGAAATTGTATGATGTGGACTGCGAAACGGACGTTGAGCCATCAGTGCTGTTTCTGTGCCTATTTTTCCGGCTACGCTGTGTATCTTTGTTGTTTCAAGGGCTTCATGCAGGGTGAATGGTGGTAGGATGGAAGGCATTCGTTTGGCCATCATCGATTTCCCTGCACCGGGAGGGCCGATCATAATGATGTTGTGACCTCCTGCTGCTGCAACTTCCAATGCCCGCTTTACGTTTTCTTGTCCTTTTACGTCCGAGAAGTCGAAATCGAATAATTGCTGGGCATTATAGAACTCGGTGCGAGTATCTACGATTGTTTTTTCCAGATCGTGATCTCCATTAAAGAAGTTTACTACCTCTTTGATGTTGTCTACACCGTATACCTCGAGGTTATTTACAACTGCTGCCTCCCGTGCATTCTTATTCGGCAGTATAATTCCTTTAAATCCCATTGTTCGAGCCATTATGGCTATCGGTAAAACACCTTTAATGGGGAGTATGCTACCATCGAGAGAAAGTTCTCCCATTATTATGTATTCCTCAAGTTTGTCCGGCTTTACACTATCTGATGCCGCTAATATTCCTATAGCTAAAGGCAGATCGTAAGCTGTGCCTTCTTTGCGTATATCGGCAGGAGACATGTTTATGACGACTTGTTGTCTTGGAAATTTGTATCCGTTTACTTGCAATGCCGAAATAATACGTTCATGGCTCTCCTTCACTGAAGCATCAGGTAGCCCAACCAGCATGAACTTAATTCCCTTCGAGCAGTTAACTTCTATGGTGATAAGTGTAGCCTCTATTCCTTGAACAGCAGCTCCAAAAATTTTGACCAACATCTATTATATTGTATATAGTAGTAAAGTTGTACTTTTATTAGTACTACACAAATATAAGGAAAAAAAAGGAATCCTTAAGTGTTAACGACTATTTGCCGGAATCAACCAGCTCATCCATCTTTTTTATTAAAGCGGTAACGGGGAAATCTCTGTCGGTTATATTACCCGAAGGCGATATAAGTACATTGTATGGTATCTCGCGTATATAATAAGTATCGAATTCCTTTGCAGACCATCCGCCTTTTACGGGTATAATCGTCCATTTTACAGAATCTGTGAAGTTTTTTGATATAGGTTCATCTTCTATATCTTTGATTATGGATATGAATTCGATATTCTTTTTCTGTTTCTTCAATTCGTTATAAACCTTTACAGCATCCTTTTTTTCTAACTTGCACACTTCACAAGTTGTAGAGGCAAATGTTAATAGCACATATTTCCCTTTAAAGTCGGACAGCTGTACATTTTTTCCATTTGCATCTTTCAGGTTGAAAACGGGAGCTATTGCTCCTACCGAAGATCTTTTTACTTTATCTCTAAATTGTTTTAGGTCGGCTGTCAGTTGGAAGTCAACCGCTTTTCCTTTTAGTAAAGCGAGGTTTTCATCGAGGCGGGGAATAGATGATTCGTCTTTGAAAAACGTGTTAATTAACATCACGCTTGCTATCTTCTCAGGATTTGTTTTTATATAGTTAGCCGCAATGTTAGATAATTCGAAGTTTATATTCTTTAATTCTACTACGTAGTCTTTAACTTTGAGCGTATCATTGTTGTCTGAGTTTTTTCTGTCGGCAGCAATCAAGATATCCGCCCGATTCTTTAGCAACTCTTTGTTTTGATTCTTAAATGTTGTGAGGTCATCATTCACATCTCCGCCCTTCACGTTTATCAGGTCGGGGTATAATGCATCTCCTTTTAGTTCTACATCCCATCCTTTGTTTACAAGTATGTAGGTGCTTTTTGTATTCTGATTGAAATAAAGGGACATTTCTGTAAGCGTGTCAACCGCTCCCTTGAACGAAAATTCTCCTTTTGCATTTATCGGAATTGTATCTATAACAACGGAGTCGCCCACTTCATGAGACATTAGGAAATAATTCCCTGTAAGATTCTCCAGTTTTCCGGATATCTCATATTTCGATGTCGCTTTTTTGTCACAGGATATCATTACTGTAGCGCAAAGTGTAACGATTCCTATGTAGCGTAATGCATTATAGATAGACATTCTTCCTGATTTTGTTAAGTTATATATCTTCCCCTTGATATTTTGAACGTGTAAAGATACTATTTATTATTTAAACGTTTAAAAAAATAAAATTGTTCTAAAAAAAACTAATTTAAGCAAGGCTGATGAACTTGTTTCTTCCTGTTAAAATAGATTCGGACTGAAAAAGAGCCGTTTATATTCAGAATATTTGATCTTTAACCCTTGATCTTTTTCTTGTTATATCTTTTCTTTCCCTTATCTGGTATACTATTATATGCTCTTTGTAAGAAACGAAAACATTTAAAATCATTATCTTTGCTCGTAAAAAAAACAAATTGATATTGTATGAAATCATTCGGTTCTCTTTTTTTTCTTCTTATAAGCATATTGTTTCCTATGAAATCTTATAGTCAAGAAATTCCTTTATCTCTCGAAGACCTTATTCCAGGAGGTAAAACGTACAGCAAGTATCGTGCCGAAATGCCTCGCCGGGTAAGTTGGGCTGGTGATAAACTTACCTACGTTAAGGGGGATTCTATCATGATAGCACCTAATACGGAAAAGGAAACAGCTCAGGTTTTACTTACAATTAAGGATATTAATGCCAATAGTGGTTTGGGCGAAGGAGAGAGCGTTAAGAGTTTAACTTACGTTCAGTTTGTTTCTGCAACGTCAAACAATTTGATGATCGTTTCTCCTGAAAAGATCTATTTGTACGATTTTGTATATAAGAAGTTGGCAGGAACTTTTTCTTCTACAGAAAAAATGGAGAATCACGACCTGTCAGATAAAAGTAACAATTTGGCATACACGATAGAGAATAATCTTTTTGTACAAACTCCTGACGGGAAAAAGTATGATGTCACAACCGATACTGACAAGGGTATTGTAAACGGACAATCTGTCCATAGAAATGAGTTCGGAATAAATAAAGGCACTTTTTGGTCTCCTAAAGGGAACCTTCTGGCTTTTTACCGTATGGACGAAACAATGGTGACAGATTATCCTTTGGTGGATGTTTCGACTCGTATTGCTCAACTGAAAAATATAAAATATCCGATGGCAGGAATGAAAAGCCATCATGTCACAGTCGGGGTTTTTAACCCTGCAACTCAGGAAACAGTATTCCTTAAAACAGGTACTCCGAAAGAAAAATATCTGACAAATATATCTTGGAGTCCCGATGAAAAGAGTGTTTATATCGCAGAAGTAAACAGAGGTCAGGATACATGTGTGCTAAGAAGTTACGACGCTTTGACCGGAAAACTGCAGACGACATTATTTACAGAGACTCATCCGAAATATGTAGAACCAGAAAATCCTGTTCTGTTTTTGAAAAATGACCCGAATAAATTTATTTGGCAAAGTGAACGTGATGGGCACAATCATTTGTATCTGTACGATATTAGCGGCAAGTTGCTAAAACAAATCACTACAGGAGATTGGGATGTCACTTCTGTACTCGGATTTGACGAAAAAGGAGAAGCTGTATTCTACGTATCCACCCAAGAAAGCCCGATAGAAAGGCATATTTATAAGCATAACCTCAAAACTGGGAAGAGAGAAAAACTATCGAAAGAAGAAGGTGTGCACAATGCCATGCTGAGTGCTTCGGGAAAATATGTATGTGATATTTATACTTCACAAAACAATCCGGGTAAAGCAGGCGTTACGGATACTAAAACAAATAAAACCTATATCTTCCATACAGCAAAGAATCCTTACAAGAATGTGGAGTTGCCTGAAATTACGTTAGGTTCGTTGAAAGCCAACGATAATAGCACCGATTTGTATTATCGCATTGTTAAGCCTCTGAACTTTGATCCGAACAAAAAATACCCTGTAATAGTTTATGTCTATGGAGGTCCGCATTCGCAATTGGTAGATAACTCATGGCTTGGTCAGGCGAGGGGTTGGGATGTGTATATGGCTGAAAAGGGATATATTGTTTTTACAATCGATAACAGAGGTACAAGCTATAGAGGGATAGATTTTGAGAATATCACACATCGCAGACTTGGAGTTGTAGAGACTCAAGATCAGATGACAGGTGTTGAATACTTGAAATCTTTGCCTTACGTAGATACTCACAGAATAGGCGTTCATGGATGGAGTTTCGGTGGTTTTATGACTCTCAATCTGATGCTTCGTCACCCTGAGACTTTCAAGGTAGGTGTAGCCGGAGGGCCTGTTACCGACTGGAAATATTACGAAGTGATGTACGGCGAACGATATATGGATAGTCCACAGGAAAATCCTGATGGTTATAAAGAAACAAGTATGGTAGCACGTGCGGGAGATCTGAAAGGACGCTTGATGCTTATACATGGAGACGAAGACCCGACAGTAGTGATGCAGCAAAGTCTGCAATTCCTAAATTCTGCAATAAAGAAAGGAACGCATCCCGACTTCTTCATCTATCCGGGGCATGGTCACAATATGATAGGGCGTGATAGAGTGCATCTGCATGAGCATATAACTCGCTATTTTGATGATTTCTTGAAATAACTGATAAGTAAATGACAATAACCAGAACTGGTTCGTCCAATAAAGATTTTATCGAGCTTATACCATATCTCGATGCGGAACTAGACGTAATGGATAGGGAGGCTCATACGATATGCAGTCAGTATAACGGTGTGGAAGCTATAAAGAATGTCGTTCTTGCTTATTCGGAAGGAATAGTTGTCGGGTGCGGAGCAATTAAAAAGTACTCGGAAGATACGATGGAAGTAAAACGAATGTTTGTAAGACCCGAGTATCGCGGCAAAAGGATTGCTTCAAATGTATTGAAGGAATTGGAAGTTTGGGCTTTAGAGTTGGGGTATTCAGTCTGCATTCTTGAAACCAGCTGTAAACTCTCCGATGCGATAAGGCTTTATGAGAAAAGCGGCTATGTGCAAATACCTAATTATGATCAATATGAAAATGTTGATACTAGTCGATGTTTTTGCAAAAAGCTGAAATAAATACCTCGAATAGAAATTGACTCGAACAGATACATTTCTTTCTAATAATTATCTATTAATAGAAATGTGGATATGAGGGGAGTCTCTTGAAAGGTTATTTGTAATTTTGATAAAAAAGGTAACAAATGAAATCAACGAAAAAGGTGTTACTTTTGTCACTTTTTAGTATTTAATAAATTTAGAATAAGGTACATGTACAAAATAAGCAAACAGTTCTCTTTTTCGGCCTCGCATATTCTTGAGGGACTCCCTCAGGAGCATCCTTGTTCCCGATTACACGGGCATAACTATGTTATTACCGTGCATTTGAAGTCAAAGGAATTGAATCAAGTAGGCTTTATAAAAGATTATAGAGAACTAGACAGTGTAAAGAAATATATTGACGAGAAACTCGACCATAGACACTTAAATGATGTTTTGTCCTTTAATCCTACGGCAGAAAATATTGCCCGATATCTGTATGATACATTTGTGGCGGATATTCCTGAGTTGTACGCTGTAGAAGTTTCTGAAACACCAAAAACAACCGCAATATATGAAGCTGATAGTAAATGAGATATTCTACTCCTTGCAGGGAGAAGGGGGGCGTAGCGGAGAAGCTTCTATATTTATAAGGCTTACAAAGTGTAATCTTGCTTGCAGCTTTTGTGATACAGACTTTGCCGACGGCGATGTGATGACTATAGATGAAATACTGGAAGAAATAAAACAGTATCCTTGTAAGTGGATTATATGGACAGGAGGAGAACCGACTATCCAGCTTAAAGATGAATATCTTGCTGTTTTCAGAAAGCACGGCTATAAACAAGCAATAGAGACAAATGGTACGCGCCTTGTGCCATCGTTGATTGATTATATTACATGTAGTCCTAAGCAAGATTACGAAACGATAAAAAGCAGGATTCCTGTAGTAAACGAAATAAGAATTCCTGTTAAAGTAGGAGATACAATTCCTGATACTTCTATTTTTCCAAAGGCCGACAATTATTTTTTAAGTCCGATTTTTGATGCAGACAAAATCAACTTGGAGAATGTAGACTATTGCGTAGAACAAATAAAGTTGAACTCACAGTGGAAGCTGAGCTTACAAGTTCATAAGCTTATACATATCGAATAATGGAGAAGTTTGAACTCGATATACTAGGCTGTGGCTCGGCTACTCCAACTACTCTGCATAATCCTTCATCGCAAGTGTTGAACATAAGGGATAAGCTCTTTATGATAGACTGCGGGGAGGGTACACAGTTGCAGTTTAGGAGAAGCAAACTACGCTTTGGGAGGCTTAATAGTATTTTTATATCCCATCTGCATGGCGACCATTGTTTTGGCCTTATCGGGCTGATCTCTACACTGGGGCTGCTTGGGCGTACGGGTGATATTACGATATATTCCGTAGCGGGACTTGAAGACATTTTGCGCCCCGAAATTGACTTCTTCTGTAAGGATAATCCTTTCCAGGTGAAGATAGAAACTTTTGACCCTAAAAAGAGTGAGCTAATATATGATGATCGTTCTGTTTCGGTGACTACAATTCCTTTGAAGCATCGTGTCCCATGTGCCGGATTTCTTTTTCGGGAGAAGCAAAAGGAAGCGCACTTGATTCCTGAGATGATAAAGTTTCATAATATCCCCATTCGGGAATTAGCTAATATAAAAAAAGGTGCTGATTTTATAACAGAAGAGGGTAAGGTTATTCCTAACTCGCACCTGACAATTCCTTCCGAGCCTGCACGCTCTTATGCTTATTGTTCAGATACAGCTTACAATGAAAAGATAGTGCCTATTATAGAGGGTGTAGACTTGCTTTATCATGAGGCTACCTTTGTGGACGAAGATGCTGCAAGAGCCAAGGCCACAGGGCACTCTACGGCGTCTCAGGCTGCACAGATAGCAAAGTTAGCAAATGTAAAAAAAATGATGATTGGTCATTTCTCGGCACGATACCTTGATAATCAGATTTTGCTGGATGAAGCAAGGAAAGTTTTTCCGAATACAATTCTTGCTAACGAAGGGTTACGTGAAAAATTGTAAAAACAAGGTTTTTTTTATTCTATTTTATTCTTTTATAAGCTTTAATATCTATATTTGCGTTTATTAGGAGTATGATTAATGGCAGGAATTAGAAAAATATTATTCATTGCGTTGTTTGCAGGGCTCTCTTTATCAGCCAATTCGGCTAGGGTAGAGTTTCCTTCAGACCCATTTCGTACTGCCGGTGAACAGCAAGATAATACGATGACTTTGGAGGTTGTGATCAATGGTATCTCTAAAGTTACAATGGAAAATATTCCAACGACCGGCTATCTTGAAGTTTATAGTATATTGGGTGTAAAGGTAAGAAGCATAAACCTTAGAACATATCTTGGTGTGTGCAATATCGAACTTCCTAAAGGCATATATATATTAAAAGCCGGAAAGGTTGCCCAAAAAGTAATAGTGAAATAAGTTTTGGCTTATTATATTTATTTAGTGAAGGCAGTAAGATTTCTTACTGTTTTTTTATTTTAATCAAACGACAAGTAGGGTGTTAGCCTTTTTGTGTCGGTTTCAGTAAACTCTTCGAGTAAAGACAATCTGTCTATAGACTCTATTTTGCCTTTTCGCTCCCGTATATCTATGATGATTTTGGCCCGTTTGTATTTGATATATGGGTGTTTATTCAACTCTTCAAAAGAGGCTGTGTTGACTTGTATCTTTTTAGTATTGTGCGTGATTTTCAGATATGGTATGATTTTGTTGAATAGATCATCGTCCATCCCCCATACTTCCTTCAACTGATTCAGATTGTTGTATCCACCCAGTAGATTGCGGTATTTTACTATCCTGTTGGAAAAAGCACTCCCTATGCCGGGTATCTTCTTTAGATCAGTCGTGTCGGAACTATTTATCTCTATTGTTTCACCGGTTTTTAACTTCTCCTGATGAGCGTATTCAGTGTACTGTGTGCTGTCTTTCTGTATATGATTTTCTTGTGGATAGGAGTTTGTTGAATCCGTGTCTTTTAGTTTTTCTATAAATGCTTCAAATTCTCTTTCTGATTCGGGACAGATGGTTTTATCATTCTCTTTCTGAATGGAAACGAGAATGTATATTGCACCCGAGATAACGATAAGGATTAGTAATAATATGATTGCTATCCTATCTCCCTTATGGATATATAGATAATCCTTCCAGCTCATGTGTTATTTACCGCTGAGGCTTTCTATCAGGGTATTTATGTTTGAGGTAAACAGGCTTACTGATATTGCCATTACGATGACTCCAAAGAATTTACGCAACACATATACTCCTCCTAATCCCAGCAGCTTTTCTACTACCTTCAGATACCTGAGTACAAGAAATACGATTATCATGTTAAGAAATAATGCAATAATTATATTCGATACATCATAGTCAGCACGCATCGATAGCAATACTGTAAACGTTCCCGGACCGGCTATTAAAGGGAATACAATCGGAACAAGAGTCTTTGATCCTCCCGGTGCATCATTCTTGAATATTTCGACCCCAAATATCATTTCTATCGAGATGATAAATATGACCAATGCTCCTGCAACGGCAAAGGATGAAACTTCTACGTTGAACATGTTGAGCACCCATTTCCCCACAAATAAGAAAGCTGTCATTATTATAAAAGAGTAGATTGCAGCTTGCAGCGGGTTTATGTCTCTGCCCTCTCCTTTGAAACCAAGAAATATAGGAATTGATCCGGATACATCGATTAGTACGAAAAGCACAACGAATGCGCTCAGAATTTGTGTTATGTCAATATTAAAGTCCATAGTATTTGCTTTTTTAGGATTACACAAAGGTAAATAATTTTTGATGCATCAAAAAAGTTAAAGAGAAAATAGTATGCAGGCTAAATATGTTTTATAATAAGTGATTAATAAAAAACTTTTGTAAGTTTGTAAAAATATAATATTTGTATGAATAACCACGGATTTGTAAGGGTGGCAGCAGCTTCTCCGGCTTTGAAAGTTGCAGACTGCGATTACAACACTGACGAAATCATAAAACTCATAAATAAGGCTGAAGAAGATAACATTTCGGCAATAGTTTTTCCTGAACTATCCATTACGGCATATACTTGCGGAGACCTCTTTCTACAAAGCTTGTTGCTTGAAGAAGCCTTGAAATCGCTCAATCGTATCTGTGATGCTACGGGCAATTTGTCTATTGTGGCGTTGGTAGGTTTGCCTATAGCTGTATCCAATCGACTTTATAATATGGCGGTAGTAGTTAGTGGCGGACGAGCTATGGGGGCTGTTCCTAAAACGTTCTTGCCGAACTATAATGAGTTTTACGAAAAACGATGGTTTTCATCATCCGAAGAATTAAAAGAAAAAACAATTACCTTATGTAACCGTTCTGTTCCTGTGGGAGTTGATATTGTTTTTAAAACGGAATTGTTTAATTTCTCAATTGATGTTTGTGAAGATTTATGGACTCCGATACCGCCATCAAGTATTTCTTGTCTCAATGGCGCAGAGGTCATTTTTAATCTTTCGGCGAGTAACGAAACTACAGGTAAACATCTTTATCGAAAATCTCTCGTTAGCCAACAATCGGCACGTTGTATTTCCGGATATGTATATGCTGCCTCGGGTAACGGGGAGTCTACTACCGATATAATTTTTGCCGGGAGTAGTATGATTGCAGAGAATGGTTCGATTTTGACTGAAGGAGAACGTTTCTCTTTTGATAGTAAAGTTACTGTTGCAGATATAGATATTGATCGGTTACGCATTGATCGGTTGAAGAATAAATCATTTTCCTTGTCTGAATATACAGCTATAAAAGGTGTTGAGTTTAGAGACGTTTTTGTGTCTAAAAACCTTATATCAAAATCTATTTCAGATAAATTGGGTAATGATAAAAAAGCGGACATAAAAAAATACGGACTCAGGCGATTTGTATCTCCTACACCTTTTGTCCCAACAAATGATGGGACGTTGAATGAACGTTGCGACGAAATATTCTCAATACAAGTTAGCGGCCTAGCCAAAAGGATGCTGCATACCTCTATTCAAAAAGCAGTAATTGGTGTTTCGGGTGGTCTTGATTCTACATTGGCATTGCTTGTTTTAGCCAAAACATTTGACAAACTGAATATATCCCGAGAGAATATAATCGGTATCACAATGCCGGGCTTTGGGACTACCGATCGTACTTATACGAATGCAATTAAGTTGATGCAGTCGTTAGGAACAACGATTAAAGAAATATCTATAAAAGATGCCGTAATTCAGCATTTCAAGGATATTGAACATGATGTAAATACCCATGACATAACTTACGAAAACTCTCAGGCTCGCGAGCGAACCCAAATCCTGATGGATTATGCGAATAAAGTAAATGGGCTTGTGATCGGAACGGGAGACCTCTCGGAATTGGCATTAGGATGGTGCACCTATAACGGAGATCATATGTCGATGTATGCAGTGAATACGGGCATTCCGAAGACACTTGTTCGCACCCTAGTAGGATGGATTGCTGATATACATATGGATGAGTCGTCTAAAGCTATACTTCTTGATGTAATGGATACACCTGTTAGTCCCGAACTGCTTCCTATGGATGAAAACGGAGAGATCTTGCAAAAGACAGAAGATGTGGTAGGACCATATATCTTGCATGACTTCTTCTTATATTACGTGTTGAGATTTGGCTTTCCTCCTTCAAAAATATATTTTCTAGCTAAGCATGCCTTTGCAGAGCAATATACTAATCAGGAGATATTGAAATGGCTTAGAACCTTCTTTTGGCGGTTTTTCTCTCAGCAGTTTAAGCGTTCGTGTCTCCCTGATGGGCCGAAGGTAGGGTCAGTAAACTTGTCTCCACGTGGTGACTGGCGGATGCCAAGTGATGCTTCTGTGGCTTTGTGGATAAAGGAATTGGAAATGTTACAACCATAATATCCCTTATGTTTAAAGATGAGTTTTTATTTTATAAATAAAAATTATATGATTGAAGTATTGAAAAGACTAATATGAACTTTTTATATAATGGAAGATTCATAATTATACAATACATAGATTAGGTAAAGCTGAGAATGTAGATATAAAATTATAGTATATTTAATCCTTAGTACCTAAACACGTCTCGATCTTTCAGAACGAAACTTTATAATCAGAAAAACTATATGACCACAACAAGACTTTTTTCAACGATCTTTCTATTGCTTTATTTTACTTCTTTGTTTGCTCAGGATGAACCCCCTTTCCGATTTGGGATAAGAGGTGGAGGTAATTTATATAGTGGAGTACTAAGTGTAGCTCCGGAAATCAGCAAAAAATTACATGCTGGCTATCAGATTGGATTGACCGCTGAATATGAGTTTAGAGACAACGTTTATCTGCAAACAGAAGTCGGCCTTACAACAAAGGGCGCAATATACAAAGGTTCCGAAGTTTTGGAAGGGGGAGTAAGGCAGTGGATGCAAAACTTCACACTCAGATATGTACAGGTGCCTTTTTTAATTGCTTATAAACCTGAAATAGAGGAAAGCATTAGTCTGTATTTTCATGGCGGACCTTATTTCGCCTACGGCATAGGAGGTAAAACAAGGCTAAAGATAACTCATAAGCAAGCCGAAGGTGAAGATGTTGATACTAGCCAAGATTCATTTGGAGAAAATGGATTTAAAAAATTAGATATTGGCATAAGGTTTGGTTCAGGACTTGAATTTGAGAAATACACTATAGGATTTGATTTTGAATATGGTCTCACAAATATTAGTCGTAAAGACACTAAATTGAGCTCTCTTCTCAATGATAGAGGATTTAAAAATAAAGGAGTATGTTTATCGTTAGGGTATAAATTCTAAAAAAGAAGCGTAAAGAATATAAATTTGAAAGAAGAAAAAACGATAAATTGAAATTATATTAATTCTTACAAAAAGTCTCTTATTCTTTCTTTTGCCATTGTTTTTTTAACATAGTTCTATTACCTTTGGAGAGAGTAATCCGGATTTTGTTTATCGTTGATAAACAAATGGATAAAGATATTCTAATGAAAAGATAAGAATATAAAGAAATAAATATACTCAGGAAAATGAACGGCTTTGGCGTTTATATGTTATAAACATGGAAATTAAAAATTAAATCAAATGAAGAGTACTCTAGTTAATACCAATTTCCATTTTAATGGGCAAACAAATGTCTATCATGGAAAAGTAAGGGATGTATATTCTGTAGGTAACGACCTATTAGTGATGATTGCAACAGACCGTATTTCGGCTTTTGATGTTGTGTTACCAAAAGGTATCCCATACAAAGGACAAGTGCTGAATCAAATTGCTGCCAAATTTCTGGATGCTACAGCCGATATTGTTCCTAACTGGAAATTGGCAACACCTGACCCTATGGTAACAACAGGGTTGCGTTGCGAGCCGTACAAAGTAGAAATGGTAATTCGTGGTTATCTCACCGGTAGTGCTTGGCGTGAATATAAAGCAGGAGCAAGAACTCTTTGTGGAGTGTCACTTCCTGAGGGGATGAAAGAGAATCAAAAATTTCCTACCCCGATCATTACTCCTACTACAAAGGCAGATGAAGGTCATGATGAAAATATATCTAAAGAAGAGATAATTGCACAAGGATTAGTAAGTAGAGAAGAATACGAGCAACTTGAAAAATATACTTACGCACTCTTCCAACGCGGTACAGAAATGGCTGCGCAAAAAAAACTGATTCTTGTAGATACAAAATATGAATTCGGTAAAAAAGAGGGTAAGATTTACTTGATAGATGAAATTCATACACCAGACTCATCTCGCTATTTTTACGCTGATACTTATCAAGATCTGTTTGAACAGGGAGAAGAACAACGACAACTATCTAAAGAATTTGTTCGCAAATGGTTAATGGATAACGGATTCCAAGGTAAAGATGGACAGACTGTTCCGGAGATGACAGAGGAATATTGCAATAGTGTATCGGAACGTTATATCGAACTATACGAGAAGATAGTTGGAGAACCGTTTATAAAAGCCGATGTAAGTAATGTTTCGGAACGTATCGAAGAAAACATTAGCAGATATCTAAAAAAGAGAGGATAGAAACGGATGCCAAATCTCTATATTATAGCTGGCTGTAATGGTGCGGGAAAAACAACCGCATCATACGCCATGTTTCCTGAAATGCTCGATTGTAAAGAGTTTATCAACGCCGATGAAATAGCCAAAGGATTGTCTCCATTTCAGCCGGAGAAAGTCGCTATTGAAGCCGGTCGTATCATGCTTATGCGCATGAACGAAATGATGCGTCTTCAGGAAGACTTTGCTATAGAGACAACATTGGCGACCAAGTCCTACGTCAACTTTATCAGACGGGCGCAAGCCGAGGGTTATTTTGTAACACTTATATACTTTTGGCTCGAATCGCCAGAATTGGCAATAAAAAGGGTAGAGCAGCGCGTGCGTTTTGGAGGGCATCATGTTCCTGATGATGTTGTGGTAAGACGTTACTTTGCAGGAATGCGAAACTTATTTTCGCTATTTATTCCTATCTCCGATTATTGGCTTTTGGTTGATAACTCAACCGATCCATTCAGAATTATTGCAGAGGGAAACAGAACTAAAATACAGGAAATTCAAGATGAAGATACTTTCTTCTATCTCAAGAATGCTTGATCTTCAACTGAAGTCTACTTCAATTATATTCCATAAAAAATAATGAGCTATAAAGCCGAAAAAGTAGTACCTTATTCCTCTACTGAGAATAAGGGAGCACAAGTCGAACGGATGTTCGACTCCATCGCGGAAAACTATGATACCCTAAACCATACAATGTCGATGGGTATAGATATAGGCTGGCGTAAGAAGGGCTTGTCTATGCTTAAAAAGAATAACCCTCAACATATATTAGATATTGCCACCGGTACAGGAGACCTCGCTATACAGGCTTATGATATATTATCTCCTCAGCATATACTGGGAATCGACATATCTGAAGGCATGATGAATGTTGGGCGTCAAAAAGTAGCGAAAGCGGGGTTATCTGATAAAATAAGTTTCGAGAAGCAAGACTGTATGGCTTTGAGTATTGAAGATAATTCGTTTGATGCGGCAATTGTAGCTTTTGGTGTTCGTAACTTCGAAGATTTAGACAAAGGGTTGAAAGAGATTCTACGGGTTCTTAAGCCGGGAGGTCAGTTGATGATTTTAGAACTTAGTACTCCCCAACATTTTCCCATGAAGCAAGCATATTGGTTGTATTCTAGATTATTTATACCTACAGTTGGACGATTGATCTCAAAAGATAAAACAGCCTATTCTTATTTACCAAAATCAATAGAAGCTTTTATTCAAGGAAAAGATATGACAGAGACCCTATTGAAAAATGGTTTCCGAAAAGCAATATACAAGACTTATACGCTTGGTGTTTGCTCTATGTATCTGGCTGAAAAATAATTTCTCTTTTATAAAAAAGCAAGACTCCATTCATCAAATATTTTAACGGAGTTTGTACCATGCTTTTCTAGGCCTTTTCTTATTTTGTCTATTGACTTTTCTACTCCCAGATTTGTCTTTGAATAAAAACAATCGGCAAAACAAATAATTTTTTCCTCAATGCTCATTGGTTGCATATTGCGGTGTGGTAAAGGCAGGTTCTCTGCTTTTATTTCTTCGAGAGAAATGCCCACGCCTGTATGTCTTTCACAAACCAATGCATGACGATGGTATCCTTGGGCATCTAATAACTCACGTCCCAAGTATCCATGACACACATACGGAGCTATTCCATTACACTCGATAGAAGGAGCGTTGGTAAGGAAAATACCTATATCATGAAGCATGGCGGCTTCTTTTATAAACTGAATATCAGCATTTAATTCTGGGTGTTTCTTTGCGATCTCCAGGGCTTTGTTCATTACCTCTTTGCTGTGTCTGATCAGTATCTTGTATAAATCAGAATCTTTCTTATAATATTTTTCTATAATAGCGATCACGTCCATGACATATAAATATTTATTGAGTACGAATTGTGTAAATTTGTAACATGTCTTATATTCAATATTAGAAACAGTCAATATCAAAAAAAGTTTTGTAATTTAGTAACAATAAAAATAGCCTCATGTCAATTGAGGATATATGGAAAATGAGATTAGTAAACAAACCTCGAAAATGATTGTTTACATGCTGAGAATAAACAATAAAACAACATAGTTATGTCAGATAGTGGCAATAATGAATGTCCTCTTTGTGGTAAAGATACACAAGATGGTGAAATATTCTGTCGTGACTGTCAGGAAATTGCACAAAATTCTTACCCCTCAGGTTTGCTGTCGGCAGATGAAGAGGCAGTAATATCCGCTGAGCTTGATGAAGAAGCCCATCAAGGCGAAGTAAATAATTTAGGCAATGCTTTAGATAAAGATGAAACTTCTCCTTCGACAGAGACGGAAGATAAGAATACATTTTTCCGTAAAAATAAGAAGCTGTTAATATTCTTCTTTGCGGGGCTCATTATTTTCATGATAGTTGGGGTGATAGGTGGTTACTTGCGTCAACAGAATTTGAATACGTTGGCAACTGAAACTGCATATTGGAACAAGTGTATCGAAGAAAATACGCCTTTGGGATATTCTAAATACTTGGTGAAATACCCCGAAGGTAAATACAGTGAGGAGGCTTATCAAAAGATTGTAGAACTACGTGACAATGAACGAAAAACTTGGGAAAAGCTCAGAAGATCAAATGATATAGATGCCTTGTTTGCTTTCCTCAAAGATCATCCTGAAACGCCTTATCTAAAAGATATTCGGCATGTGATAGATTCGTTAAGTTGGATTGCAGCTCAAGCTCAAAATTCAGCAGATGTCTATTTGGCTTATTTGGAGAATTCAAAACTTGGACGGATTGATGGAGAGTACATTGCATTGGCTCAGGAACGTTACGACTATCTTAGCCAGCTGAAAACGCTCGAAGGAAAAGATCTGGATGAAGTGAAGAAAACCTTGACAGATTTCTTTAGTGCCATGTCTACTGTTAGCAGTAAGGGAATGCAAAAGTTATCAGTAGATACCTTAAGCCAATTCTATACTTCTAAAAACCTATTGAGCAAGCATATCGCAGATTCATTGACAGTAGGTCGTAAAGTAGATAAAATACGCAGTGTGCTTTACACTCCTGTTACAGACTCTATAGAAGCTATTCTTGACAACAAAGGCGTTTGTTTTATTACATTGCCTGTGAAGAAGGAAGTAACTTATTCAGATAGGAAAAAGAAGAAAGATCTTAGTCAGTCTACTCTCAGCATAGAGCTTAATAATAAGAAATTACAGGCCATCTATAAAAAGTCTAAAGCTACAAAATAAAGATAGCATTTCTTACCTTCTTATTATCAATTGAAATACTGCTGATATTCTGTCGGGAGTTCTTTTATCTTTTTGATCTCAATGTCTTTATAGAATACTTCTCCGGCTTCGCTCTGTAATTGTATTTTGCCTTCTACTAATGGCTTTGTTTCTCCATTGTTCAGGTAGCGAAGGTTGGATAATGCCATTACTACATTGCCGTTTACAATATGTAAGCTTTTGCCTTCGTAGCATATAAGCTCGATATCGTTCCACTCTTCTTTGGGTTTTTCTGTTGTGCCTTTTGCTGCGCAGTAGTAGCCGTTAGGAGAGTTAACTCCGATCGGGATCAAAGAGGCTGCACTGTCGAATACGACTCTCGATGAATCCTTTCGGGCACGGACATCCATTTGAGTTTGACCTATGCACCAGTAGTCTCCACTACTGCCCTCAGTTCCGGTTTCTATTAGTTGAAATTCATGACTTGTCATCCATGTTCTCCAATAGTCGGCACCACACTCTCCGATGGAATGGTATAATATTCCCGAGTCTAAAGACTTATTGAGTCTTGGCTCCCACTTCTGATTTCCCCATTTCATCTTTAGGCGGAGATGATAATTTCTATAACTTTCCTTTGTGAAAACACATCCGTAAACTTCCCCGCTTACCTTTAATATTGGTTCGTCACCGTCCTGTATTACCGTAAATACATTTTTATAATTGTTGTTATATCCTATAGGTTTGATTGTATCTCCGTTTGCATCTAAAGGAACACTGCCGTTGTAGTTGTCTTTCATCTCATAACTCAGATACATATCCCACTTCGACAAATCTTTATCAAGCAAAGATGTCCATCCGGTCTCTTTTTGTTCTTTAGATCCGCATGAGATAAATAGAGCGACTAATAATAAATAGCTTAATTTTGATAATATGTTTTTCATAAATAGTAATGATAATGTATTGAATGATTGACTGTTCAAATGTATGGAATTAATTTGTTAGTTTTTTTGAAAGTCCTATATATTCTGCTCAACAGATTCTAACAATAAAGCAAAAGGTGACAAAAGTGACACTTTTTAGACCCTTATTTATTGTCACTTTCTGAATTTGCTCTGCTCTTTATCCTTGCTTGTCATATATAGGAACGAAGCATTTCTTCTATTATAAGATAATTTATTTACATAAAAGTACGTTGTAATCTTATATTCAACAAAAAGAGTGAGCTTTAGTCTTTTTATTATACTTCCATTTTCAATATTTTCCTAAATTTGCAATACGTAACAAATTGAATGAAAAGAATGAATAATAGAATTACATCTTTATTTGGTATAAAATATCCGATTATATCAGGAGGTATGGTTTGGTGTAGTGGTTGGCGTTTGGCTTCGGCAGTCAGTAATGCCGGAGGACTTGGGCTTATAGGAGCCGGGTCTATGCATCCCGAAACATTGCGCGAGCATATACAAAAATGTAAGGCAGCTACAGATAAACCTTTTGGTGTGAATGTGCCATTAATGTATCCTGACATAGAAGCGATTATGGATATTATTATATCCGAAGGGGTGAAGATTGTATTTACATCGGCAGGTAATCCTAAGCTTTGGACTAAAAAGCTTCAAGATAATGGAATAAAAGTTGCACATGTTATTTCCAGTTCTAAATTCGCATTAAAATGTGAAGAGGCAGGAGTGGATGTTGTAGTAGCTGAAGGGTTTGAAGCCGGAGGGCATAACGGACGTGAAGAGACTACTACAATGGTGCTGATTCCGCAAGTAAGGAAAAGCATATCGATCCCTCTTATTGCAGCCGGAGGGATAGGGACGGGCAGTGCTATGTTAGCTGCTTTCGCATTAGGGGCGGAAGGTATTCAGATGGGTACTCGATTTGCTCTTACACAGGAAAGTTCGGCTTCTAAAGAATTTAAGGAATTGTGTATAAATCTTAAAGAAGGGGATACCATTCTCTCATTGAAAAAACTTAGTCCTACCCGACTAATAAAGAATGATTTTTATACTACAGTTCAGGAAGCAGAAGACAGGGGGGCAACAGCAGAAGAAATGCGTGGAATTTTAGGACGTGGGCGTGCTAAGAAAGGAATTTTTGAAGGAGACCTTTCGGAAGGCGAACTTGAGATAGGACAAGTCAGTTCACTGATTGAAGACCTTCCTACAGCCGCAGATGTAGTAAATAGCGTAATTGAAGAATATAACGCGAAAATTGAAAGTATGATTTCGCAAGACATGAAATTTTGATAATAAAAAATAGGAATTGATACGGAGGTTTTCATAAAATTGGAAGCCTTCGTTTCGGTTCGTTTAGTACTTCTTAAATAGGAGAGCTACAGAATATAAACAGATACGAAGATAGCCTGATCTTATTTTTATAATAAGATTAATTTATATATAATACCTAAATCTCAACTGATAAAAACATGAGAAAATTCTGTTGTATATATGTACTGATAGTTCTTTGTCTCTTTTCGGCCTGTAAAAAGAAAGAACAGAAGACTCCCTATGATTTTGAGCAGATCAAACAAAAGAAGGAACTAACCATTATTACGCTCAACACCTCTACATCTTACTTTATATACAAAGAAGAGCCTATGGGGTATGACTATGACCTCGCTCAGGATTTCTGCGACCACTATGGGCTGACATTGAAAGTAAAGGTAGCGGAGAATACAACTAAGCTTGTGGAGATGCTGAATAATGGTGAAGGCGACCTCATCGCCTATGCTGTACCTATACAGACAGGGCTCAAAGATTCTATCCTATATTGCGGACTCCAACAAATAACCCATCAGGTATTAATCCAACAGGCAAATAAGGGAGATACTATAATAAAAGATGTAACGGGCTTGATAGGCAAAGAGGTTTATGTGGAAGACAACACAAAATATTATCAACGCTTGCTGAATCTGAATTCCGAACTGGGAGGAGGTATCAACATTCATCCTGTAAATGAGGATACGATTACTAGTGAAGACCTCATCGAAATGGTTTCGCAAGGAAAGATAAAATATACAATCTGTGATGAATATATTGCCAAGTTGAACAAAACATATTATCGCAATATAGATATATCGCTTCAGATCAGTTTCGACCAACGCTCATCATGGGCTGTGCGGAAAGATTCTCCCCAGTTGGCAAAAGCATTAAATGAATGGTTCCAGGAGAATGGGAATACTCCTGTTTATAAAGGAATTACTAAAAAGTATTTCGAGCTGAGTAAGCAGACTTTCGAGGGTGAGTATGAAATCCCGAAGAATTTACCTAAGGGCGCAATTTCCATTTACGACGAACTGTTTAAAAAGCATGCTAAAGGAACAAAGTACGATTGGCGTTTTTTGGCAGCGATATGCTATCATGAGTCTCGTTTTCAAAATAATCTTACTTCATGGGCGGGAGCTGCCGGAATAATGGGATTGATGCCACGCACAGCAGCGTCTCTTGGTCTGAAAAGTGAAGACCGGATGAATCCCGATTTAAGTATAGGTGCTGCCGTAGAGCTACTCGACAGGCTAGACAAGATATTTGGTAAAGTAAGTAGCATAGAGGAGCGCGAGAAATTCTTGCTTGCAGCTTATAATGGAGGAAATGGGCATATAAATGATGCGCAGGCTCTGGCTCAAAAATATGGCGCTAACCCTTATATATGGGAAGGGAATGTGAAGAAATATTTGGAGTTGAAAGGAAATCCCGAATATTATAATGACCCTGTATGTAAAAGTGGATACTTCAGAGCGGGACAAACGACACGCTATGTAAATGATGTATTGAGAACAATGGAACGCTTCAAAAGGATAAGTCCAAAATGATAAAATAGGAAAAGGGTATTTGCTATAAGCTGTACCCTTTTAATTTTTCTGTAATTTTTATCGTTTCTACTGCTTCTTTTACGTCGTGCACACGTAAGATGTCAGCTCCATTTTGTAGAGCGAAAGTGTTTAGTATGGATGTGCCATTAAGGCTTTCTTCGGCTGTTGAGTCTATTAAATTATAGATCATTTTCTTTCTGGAAATACCAACAAGTAAAGGAAGGTCGAAAATTGAGAAGCCTTTCAATGAAGCCATCAACTCATAATTCTGGTCGATGGTTTTACTGAATCCAAAACCCGGATCTATTATAATATCGTTTACGCCTTTGAGGTGTAGCTCGGCTATTTTTTTAGAGAAGTAGTAAAAAATATCTTGAATCAGATTGTCGTAATCTGTCAATTGGCTCATTGTTTGAGGTGTGCCTCGCATGTGCATAAGTATATAAGGGACATTGAGCGAAGCAACGGTGTCGAACATATTTTTGTCCATTTCACCTCCCGATATATCATTTATAATATCAACGCCATGTTCTTCTACACAAAAACGAGCGACGTCGCTATAGAATGTGTCAACCGAGAGAATAGCGTCGGGGAATTCCTTATTTATAATATTCAACGCAGGTTTTAGTCGTTCTATCTCCTCTTTTGATGATAATAATGTAGACGAAGGGCGTGTAGACTGTGCTCCTATATCCACAATTTTGCCTCCTTGTGTTAATATTTCTGCTACACGGGCAACAATCTCTTGTTCACCCTGTTTGCGGCTCTCTGCAAAAAATGAATCAGGAGTAATATTCAATATCCCCATCACAATAGGTTGCGACAGTTCTAGCAATTCTCCTTTTATATTAATTGTTTTCATGCAATTCTCCCTTTTACTAAGATGTAACAAAAGTAACAGATTTTCTGTGATTATTGCTATCTTACTTTTTCGATATTTGAAGCCGAGTCTTCAATAAAATAAAGAGATGATATTTCTTGTGATGTTCAACGCTAGTGAAATGTCTCTTAAAACTCTCTCAGTCCCGACACTTTATAGCGGCTCAGTGTTTCTAGTTTTACGTTCTTGCCTACTACCACTCCATTATCATAGAGGGCTTGTTCCACGGCCTTAAAAGCTATTTCGGGGTGATTATTATCTTGGCTGAGGTGGCAAAGCCAGATATTTTGAAGATTTTCGCTGTATATGCTTGCAATAAACTGGGCAGATAAACGGTTGCTAAGATGCCCCATGCCATTGCCTATACGTTGTTTCAGATAGTAAGGATATTTACCCGCCTGAAGCATATATTCGTCGTAGTTGGCTTCAATTACCAGGTGATTTGCCTTCGCGGCATATTCTTTTATCGTATCGGTAATCCGTCCGATATCTGTTACTAATACAAACGTTTGCTCGTCGAACTCAATGTGATAACCTACGTTTTCTATACTGTCGTGAGGAACGTCAAAGGCGGTTATCTGAAATTCCCTGATAGAAAATGCCTGCTCTTTTTCTATAATTTTTCTTGAGTGCACCAAGCTTGCTCGTACAGCTCTGTTTCTTAATATACCGTTATGTACGGTTTCCGTTGCATAAACAGGGATGTTGTATTTGTCACCCAGGCATCCCACTGTTTTGATGTGATCAGCATGATCGTGGGTTACCAATACGGCTATGATTTTATCGAATGAGACACCGTATTCGCGCAGGGCTTTTTGTATAGAACGTATCCCTATGCCGGCATCGATGAGTACACCATATTCACTTGTTCCCAGATAGTAGCAATTACCACTGCTACCACTACCCAGGCTGAAAAATTTATATTTATATTGAGGGAATAGGCTGTACTGCATAATGAATGCAAAGTTATATAGTCCTCCCTATAAAAAAGACTTATATTAGGTTAAAAAATAGACGCAAAGAAAAAAATATCTTTTATTTATTTTAATACCCGAAGGGCTAGCAGGCTCTTATTTCTTCAGGAAGCATGTTTTAAGTACAATGCTCGATCCGTCTATCTTACAATCCACTTCAGTTGGTTCTTCTGTAAGACGGATACTTCTTACCTTTGTACCTCTTTTTATTACCATCGATGATCCTTTTACTTTCAGATCTTTGATTACTGTAACCGCATCTCCGTCTTGTAGCTCTGCGCCGTTGCTGTCTCGTGGCGTCATATCGTCTGATTCTGCTTTTGCTTCGCCTGTCCATTCATGAAAACAGTCGGGACAAATAAACATAGTACCATCAAAATATGTATTTTCCATGCTGCATGCAGGGCAATTTGGAGTATCTCCCATTTCGTGCTAATTTTTATAGTGTTAAAAAATGAATTATACTCTTTTTCGGTAAGAAATATAGAATATAATATATTTACTAATTATTTGAAATAAGGTGCAAAGATAAGGCAAATAGCAAGTGCATCCAAATAAGGAGTAGAAACGGGGGATGATTGGCAAGGATAAGGGATTTATTGATATTGCTTAATGAATGTTTAGTGATAATAAAATATATTATCTGAACAATACAGTTAACAAAATAATAGGTTAAATTTGTTACTTAAAGAAAAATCAACGATCTGTTTTGTGTAGATCAGAATATAATTTAGATAATATATATTGAGTCGTTAAAACGGCAGAAAAATTAAAATATACAATGGAGAACCAATTAAAAGAGATCGTTTATTCTCGTGATACAATTGAATTTGTAACAGTCGCAGTACAATATTGTGGCTATTTTGAAAGCTTTGAAGATGTAAACGAAGCGGAGTTGATAGATAAGCTTACAAAGCTTCTTCCACTGCTTTACTTAAAAGCTTCTCTTGTGCCCGAGACAGATATCATAAATGAAGAGGAGGAACCAGAGATAACAGTAACTGAGGGAGATTATAGCTATATTTCTTCAAAGCTATATGATGTATTTCAGAATAATGATGCGTATCTTGAGGTTTTTCTTCAGGATATGAAATATAGCGACACTCCTATTACTGCCAGTATAAGCGAAGATCTCTCGGATATCTATCAGGATTTGAAGAACTTCATTACAGTTTTTGAAAGAGGAGTTACAGACAATATGAATGATGCGCTATATTTCTGTATAGAGAATTTTAAGTCATATTGGGGGCAGAAGCTGGTAAATGTTTTGAGAGCTTTGCACTCACTCAAATATACGATAGTAAATGATAACCTTGATGAAGATCTCGAATCTGCTGATACAAATGAATTATGGTAAACACTATATCCAAAGCTGAATTGTCTACTTATGCACAGGAAGTTTTTCCGGGTAGAATAATCGTAATACAAGAAGAAACCGAGGCGAAGAAAGCATGTGACTATCTTAGCAAATGTGAGGCTATCGGATTTGATACAGAGACCCGCCCTGCTTTTCGTAAGGGAGTGACGCATCAGATAGCACTTATGCAGTTGTCTACAATCGATACCTGTTTCTTATTCCGGCTCAATCTCATCGGGTTTCCTGCTTGTCTGGCCGAACTTCTTGTCAATCCTGTCGTTAAGAAGATCGGGCTGTCGCTGAAAGATGACTTTTCGGCTATACACAAGCGGATGAGTTTGGCTCCGGCTAACTTCGTCGAATTACAGTCTTTTGTTAAAGATTACGGTATAGAAGACAATGGCTTACAGCGTATTTATGGCATACTTTTTGAAAAGAGAATATCAAAAGGGCAACGCCTGTCAAACTGGGAAGTAGATGTACTTTCTGACTCACAGAAAATGTATGCTGCACTCGACGCATGGGCTTGTCTGAGGATATATAACGAACTTAAAAACAAAGAAAAAATAAATTCGGTCAGGAGTTGATATTCTGATGCTTCTGACTCATAATTGAAAAATATATGGCATTTATAGATTATTACAGCATTTTAGGTGTATCTAAAACTGCCAGTGGCGATGATATAAAAAAGGCTTACCGAAAGTTAGCCCGTAAATATCACCCTGACATAAATCCTAATGATGAGGAAGCAAAGAAGAAGTTTCAGCAGATAAACGAGGCGAATGAAGTTCTGTCCGACCCCGAAAAACGTAAAAAGTATGACGAGTACGGAGAGAACTGGAAGCATGCCGAAGAATTTGAAAAAGCACGTCAGCAACAAGCTCAGAATGGAGGTTTTGCTGATTATAGCAGCTTTGGTGGCGACTTTGGCGGAAGAACATATAGCTTTACCGGTGAAGACGAAGGAGGGTTTTCTGACTTTTTTGAGTCTCTGTTCGGTGGTAGGGGCGCATCCAGAGGTTCTCGGACAAGCGCATTTAGGGGGCAAGATTATACTACGGAGCTTCATTTAAGTTTGCGTGATGCCTCTGAAACCCATAAACAGACTTTGACTCTTAATGGAAAAAATTTACGGATAACAATTCCGGCAGGAGTAGCAGACGGACAAGTAATAAAGCTCGCAGGACAAGGAGCTCCCGGTAGAAATGGAGGCCCTAACGGAGATCTGTATATTACGTTTGTGATACAAGAAGATCCGAAATTTAAAAGAGTGGGCAATGACTTGTATACGAATGCAGATCTAAGCTTATACACAGCTGTGCTTGGAGGAGAGGAAACGGTAGACACTTTTACAGGAAAAGTAAAATTGAAAGTTGCCGCCGGAACTCAGAATGGGACAAAAGTTCGTCTAAAAGGGAAAGGTTTTCCTGTATATAAAAAGGATGGACATTTTGGAGATCTGATTATTACCTATACGGTGAAAATCCCGACCAATCTGAATGCAGAACAGAGGGAACTGTTCGAAAAGTTAGCAAAGTCTTAATTTAAAGCGCCACAGTTATGAATTCAGAACTGATTATTATACACGAATATTGTATTCAAAACCAAGTAGAGCCCGATTTTATTGTGCAGCTTGAAAATGAAGGACTGATACAGGTAAGTATCGTCGATAACGAGCGGTATATACATATTTCGCAATTGAGGCACTTGGATCAGTATGTACGTTGGTATTACGACCTGTCAATTAATGTGGCGGGGATTGATGTTATTCAAAACCTTTTGGATAAGATAGATACGATGCAGGATGAAATTTTACGACTAAAAGAACAATTACGTTTGATAGATTAATATTTATGAAGAAACTTTTATTTCTTTTTTCAACCATAGTGGTTGCTTTTCCTATGTTTTCACAAAATGAGGTTTTGAGAAACAAGATTCAAAAAATAATTCAGGGTAAAGATGCTACAGTTGGTGTTGCTCTTATTGTAGATGGAAAAGATACGTTGACTATCAATAATAATTTTCGTTACCCAACCCAAAGTGTATACAAGTTTCATTTAGCATTGGCTGTATTAGATTATCTAAATAAGAATAATCTCACTCTGGATCATCAGTTGTATGTAAAGAAGGTAGACTTACTCCCCAATACTCACAGCCCGTTAAGGGACGATTATCCGCAGGGAGAGATGTACCTCTCTGTTGCCGATCTTATCAAATATACAGTTTCTAAGAGCGATAATAATGGATGCGATATCCTGTTTCGCTTGGTAGGAGGTACAGCTGTAGTGGATAGATATATAAGAGGTCTTGGCCTTTCTGAGTTTGCCATTGCTGCCACAGAAGAAGAAATGCACGGACCTTGGGTAGTACAGTATACTAACTGGTCTACCCCCTATACTGCTGCACAAGCTCTAGAAATATTTAGAACACACGATATTTTACCCCAGCCTTTCCACGATTTTTTATGGGATACGTTGGCTGGGACTATTACAGGTGGAAATAAAATAAAAGCATTGCTTCCCGAAGGGACATTCGTCGCACACAAAACAGGGAGCTCGTTTCGTAATGCCGAAGGGTTGAAGGCCGCGGAAAACGATATTGCAATCATACAATTACCTGATGGTAGATATTATTCTTTGGTTGTATTTGTTGCTGACTCTATGGAAAGCAATGATGTGAACTGCGGTATAATTGCTCAAATCTCAAAAGTGGTGTATGATTCTCTTGTATAATAGTAATAGCCGGATTTTACCAAATCGATTTTGCTGAATATACCTCCAGATTTTTGACCTCGATATTGTTCCCCCAGAAGTAGAACCCTTCTGTATTATTGCTATCGGGTTTGCGTTCCATCGAATATGAGAATATTCCTCCGTCGATAAATACTTCTACAGATGTGCGATCGATATAAATATCAGCTGAAAGTTCCATACTCGTCATGTCTTGTGGCGAATAGAACATTCCGTTCAGCATGTTTCCATTCATATCATAATTTATCAAGCGCTGACCAAATAGGTTGAGCCCTGCATCTGTGGCGTGTGATAGCTTAATTGTTGTTTTGATGCGCAGGCAATCTGAGTTGTAGAACTCTTTCATCTTGTTGTTGGCGTCATCCGATTTCAGATTGCTCCATTTTTGAATAGGGGTAAATAATTGTTCTGTCTCTTTTATCGGATTGTTTATCAACCTTGCGCCTTCTTTTGTGGTTTTTAGAGTTAGCTCGGTAGGGAGTAGCATCATTCCATTGAATGGCATATCGGGTTGATTTATGCGTCCCCATCCTATTTGTATGCGTCTGCCATCACTGTCGGGGATGTTTGTAAATGTTTGTGCAGCATAAATTGATCCCGAAGTGTAATAATATTTGCCAGCTTCAGGAGAGAATCTCTTTCCGTCAAAAGAACCTAGCATATATGTTCCCGAAGCTCCATACATCACCCATTTGGTATTGTTTTTGTTCCCGTCTATCGGTAGCTCAAATAGTTCTGGGCATTCCCAAAATCCTGTAACATGGCTTTCATAATTCCAATCTTTCAGATTTTTAGACGTGTATATTGAGTGTCCGTCTCTTTCATTCAGTACCATTACCCAATGTTTTGACGGAGTATACCAAAAAACTTTCGGGTCACGTGTGTCTTTGCTATTCCATTTGTCTTTTGAATCTATAAGCGGGTTTTTGTCATATTTTGTCCATGTACGCCCTTTGTCGAGGCTATAGGCCATGCATTGTACTTGCTTTTCAGAGCTATCTGCTGTGTAAAAGGCTATCATCGCAGGATTGTCTTTCTTATTATATCCCGCTGTATTATCATAATCAATGATTGTTGAGCCGGAGAACATTGTCCCCAAATGATCGGGATATAGCGCTTCGGGTAATTGTTGCCAATGTATCAGGTCTTTGCTTACTGCGTGTCCCCAGTGCATGTTTTCCCATTCACGTTCGTAAGGATTATGTTGATAAAAAAGATGGTATTCACCATCGTAGTATATCAATCCATTGGGATCGTTTATCCACCCTCGTTGAGTAGTGAAGTGAAATTGCGGACGGTTCTTTTCTTTATATAGGTTTTCATGCCCTTCTATTCTGTCATCCTGATAGATTTTGCTTAATCCTGATGGATCACCCTCATAGTTGATGTTTATAGTCTTACCCTTATAAGCACTCATATCGCAAAATACCCAGTAATCGGGCTCGGCAGATAGGCGTATTACAAATGATCTGTCCTCTTTTCCATCTACACTAAAGCTCATCTTGTTTCTTTCTGCTTTCTGCGAAACAGGCAGGTTCAAGTATTGCTTCGTTATCTTTATCGGAATATTTCCGGCAGATAAAGAAAAACAAAATAGAAGTGAAACGTGTAGGAATAATAAATTTTTAATGGGCATTTTCATGGTATATTGGCTCGTTTATGTTTTCTTCTTTTTTACCAAAATAGTTTCAGTGAGAAGTTCTTGTAGCCTTTCGGGTGATATATTCGTTTGTATTTTCCCTTCGCTTACAAAGGATATTTTACCCCTTTCTTCTGATATGACAATCGCTTTGGCGTCCGTTTCTTGCGATATGCCGAGGGCTGCCCGGTGTCTTAATCCGAGAGATTTGGGTATCTCCTGATTCTGGGAAATAGGAAGGATACATCCGGCCGCTTTAATTTTGTTTCCTGATATAATTAAAGCTCCGTCGTGTAAAGGCGTGTTTTTAAAGAATATATTTTCTATCAGACGGGTACTGATCTCGGCATCTAAGACTTCGCCTGTTTCTTCATATTGTCCTAACTTAATCTCCTGTTCGATAACAATAAGTGCCCCTGTATATGTTTTGGCCATATTCATACATGCTAAAACAAGAGAGGTAATAACAGGCTCTGAGAGGCCTCCACGTTCTTTTGAACTGAAAAACCGAGCAAAGAAACGAAAGGTGCGATTGGAGCCGAGCGTCATCAAAAAGCGTCGGATTTCATCTTGGAAGATAATGATGAGTACGATGAGTCCAATATCGACAAATTTGTCGAGGATAGCACCCATAAGGCGCATTTCCAGAACTTTAGATACAAGTATCCATAAGATCATGAAAGCCAATACACCATTGAATATGGCTCCTGTGCCCGATTTGGAGACAATCCTATATAATTGGTACATTACTGTAGCTACCAATAGTATATCAATTATATCTTTTATTCCAAAGTTTTCGAGCATATATGCGATACTATATTACTAAAATTCAAAGATAAGTTATTTCTTCGATAGATAATTCAGAAAAGACATCAGTCTTCTTAAAAAATCTTTTATTCCAACATCAGATTCATAATAGGCTGATGGTCTTCAAAGAATCGTTGCTGTTTTTCTTCAAGCTCATGAACCTTGTATCCAAACAAGAGCCTGCACAGCAATCGTACGTCTGTTTCTATATCAAAAGAGTCTTCCGATTCTAATATCAACTCTACATTTCCGCAGTCTATTGAATATATTAGAGGAGTATCTCCCTGCGAACAATCCGTTACTTTTATTCTGAATTTCTTAGATAGATTATCTTTTGCATATAGGTCTAAAAGAGTCCATGCGTCTATCACACGTGCCATGCCCGGTAGATCCCTTTTTTCGGGGTATCCGTCCAGTTTATACTCCTTGGCTATAGCCTCAAAGTCATTTCTGTTTTTTTGAACACAAAAGTCTCTGAATCTGAATAATTGATCGAACGTTTGATAAGCCATATCGATATTATCGGAATATGTATCTAGTATTTCTTTGACAGGGATAATATCTTCTCCCTTATCGAATACTTGTTCATATTCGTATTTCTTATAAAAGTCATACAGCCATTCTTCTGCAGGAATCAGTATTGCAAGAGGGATATTTCTTTCGGCAAGAACTTTATGCGCTTCATGTAGTAACTGTGCCATGTAGCCTTTTTTTCTGTGTTCGGGCAATGTGCATAGTCCTGCCATGTATGCAAAAGGAATTTCCTGCCGGTAGAAGTTTATTGTATACGGCAACATTTGAAGGCTTGCAACCGCTTCTCCTTCTTCAAAATATATCAGTGTATTCTCATGCTTGTATTTGTATGTGAAAAGGATATCGAGAAACTCGTCCGTATCCTCGAAGCATATTTTCCACATACTACGTACTAATTCTGCTGTTTGCTCATTGGCGAATTGTATCATGAGAACGATAATATAATGTTACACAAATGGAATAAGAATTCCTTCTTCTAATAATATATCAGGGTAATATGACATTTTTGCTTTACGAAGGTTTGTTATGCCCATGTCTTCCTCTCTGTTGATATATTTGTATTCAGATGCTTCGTGCTCTATAAACTGCTGGTTGATTATTGTATATGCGCCGTTTACTTCACTGAAGGCTTTTTCTACATGCACAACGAAAGTATCAGCCGTAAGTTGCTCTCCTATCGTAAATGCCACAATCTTTCCATTAACACGGATCGCACCTCCACGAAGTTGCAGATATTCGAAGTTTTCGAGCATAATTTTGGTTGCGATATAATCGTATCGTTGAGAGAAATCCGCTTTTGAGGTATTTACTTCTTCCCATTCGTCGAGCATATATGCACACTCTTCCAGCTCTTTTTTGGAAGTCAGAGGAAAATATTCCCAGTCGGGGTTGTCTGCCTTAAATCGGTTAATGTGATTGCGCTTGCTTTGTAGCTTTTTGCCCGAAAGGTTAATTAACTTCTCAGACAAATAGATATACTCATCATTGTTGCGATCGGGTAGATATCTGAACTCTCCCGGAATTTCGTTGCGTATTTTTTCCCACATTTCAGACGAGATGCCTTTCATCTGGAATGGTATTTTGTTTACTCTAGCATCTTCTTCTATTAATTTGAATGCATCTATAAGTGGCATTTTCCCGATAGGCATCATATAGTACGTCTGTCCGTCGGAATCCTGGAACCGAAGAAATATTGTCCGGTGTTCTATTGCGTACACCGTTTTGAATTTTGCATTCCATGCGTAAAGGTTTGTAAAACAAAAGTCGCAGGCACGGTATTCGTTTCCTGCAAAAGCGGCATCTATTACTTTTTTATCAGAAAATGTAATCTGCTTAAAGTTGATCATAAATTAGGAACGTATTAAAAATCCTATAAACAAAACTACTATAAATATTGTTTAGAAACACAAGTCCGGATTATTTATATTATATAACATTTGTTTATAAAATAAAATATCACGAAATTTGTGACTTATAAAGAATCATTCTATATAAGAAAACTATCGAAAGATGTCTAAAACGAAGAAAGTGCTGGCTGTAGCCGAAACTTCATATATTATTCGTAAAGGTCTGGTTTATGTTTTATCTCAGCTAAATAGCGTCGGTAAAGTTGTAGAATTGAGAGAAATGGAAGATATAAATTATCAGATAAATATACTCAAACCGGATGCTGTTCTTATCAACCCCATGTTGCTGGGGCATACATCAAGGCATGATATCCGGCAGCAGCTCAATTTGGATAAACATACAGCAATAATAGCTTTGGTTTATAATCTTATTGATGAGCAGTTTTATCGTTCCTATGACGCAGTTATACGTATAAATGATTCGGAATCGAAAATTGAAGAAACTTTACTTAAATGTCTTGAGAAGGAAACGGGAGGACAGTCAGACACCGAAGAGTTGAGTGATAGAGAGAAAGAGATTTTGATAAGTGTTGTAAAGGGCATGAGTAATAAAGAAATAGCCGATCATCATAGCATCTCTATTCATACGGCTATTACGCACCGCAGAAATATTACACGCAAATTGAAAGTTCATAGTATTTCTGGATTGACTATATATGCAATAATTAATAAATTAGTGGATATTTCGGAAATAAAATATCAAGACGAATAAACTTGTACACAATGCAGAATGTAACAATCATATTTAATAAGAAAATGAAAATGTCGGAGCTTATAGATGCCGACTACCACTTATTATTATTGCTCAATCGGTTAAATATTTCGCTTGGGTTCGGCGAAAAAAGTGTTGAGGCAGTTTGTAAAGAAAATGATTTTGATACAGATTGTTTCCTATTCCTTGCAAACTATCAATCAAATAAATGTATAACCAATATACAGGAGGTGTTCAGTAAATTGCCTCTTGCTCCGTTTCTCAGATACCTTAAAAATTCACACAGTTATTTTCTCGAAAGAAGACTTCCTAATATTCGCCGTAAACTTGAATTGGTTTTCCCCGAAACAGACAAAGCATTACAAACCGTTGTTCTTGATTTCTTCGACAATTATACCAAAGAAGTATTGGAGCATATGAGGTATGAGGATGATGTTGTTTTTCCTTATGTCTACTCTTTGATTGATAAAGATGCCAATAAGCAATACTCTATTAATATATTTGAAGAACGGCATAATGATATTGAGGGAAAAATAAATGATCTGAAACAGATATTGTTAAAGTACGTTCCAGGCACGACAGATCAGATGTTGATGGTAAATGTTCTTACCGAACTGTATATGTCCGAAGAGGAGCTCGAAGCGCATACCTTTATAGAAGACAATCTGGTTATTCCACGTGTAAAAGAAATAGAGAAAGAGCGCAAAAAGAAGTAATTACTCTTTCTTAAACCAACTACCCAAATCTTTTAAGTTGAATACTTTCTTCAATTTGAAGAAGGCATACAGCATGGAGGCACATAATGTGATCCCTCCCAAATATTTGTATTGCGGTATATATATCACAATAAAGAATGTAATGCAAATCAGCATTAGATTAATCAATATCATTGAAATGATCGTATTAGTCCATTTGAAATCTGAGAGCTTCCGTCCGATAATGTATACAAGAGGCAGATACACAATATAGGCAGCCAAATATGCAATTCCTGTCGCATCTAATCCATACAGCGGGTAGAGTATATATGCGGAGAGAAGATATACGCTATAATATGCGGCTTCTGATATAAAAAACACAAATCCTCTATTCTTTACCAACATAATAAAGGCTATCGGCCAACTTAGTACTTTCAAAAATGAACCTGCTACTTGCCAGCATAAGAGTGTATTCGCCCCCGAAAACTTTCCGGAATAGAGTACTGATAAAGCGAAGTCAGAGAACAGCATCATGCCTATAACAATAGGAGAAGCAATAATCAGTACGATATAGCTCTGTTCATTTATGAGTGTTTTCATTTTATCCTTTTCGCTCGCTATTGCCGAAAGACGAGGATAAAAGTCTGATCCCATCGATCTGAGTATGAGTGCAAGATATACATTCGTTATTGTCCATGCCGATTGAAATAGTCCTGCCGCTTCAATATCATCGGTTCGTGTGATGTATGCTCTGATGAGAAACATACTCACAGTGCTTACAAGTCCTGCCGATACAATGTAAATTCCAAGTTTTAAGGAGCTTAATCCTTCGTGGAGAGCTTCTTTATTTGAGATGTTAGCTTTCTCTATACTTTGTTTTCTGTAATAAAATTCAACACAGAGAAAAGATATTCCTCCCGATACGATAAAAGCAGGGATAATACCTTCCAGCCCGAAGATAAAATATATAGGAATGGTGATAATTAAGCCTATTAAGCTACCCCATACAGCAGATTTAGCCATCTCGGGAATTTTGCGCATCCCCTGTAGTATGGTTGATTTGCCTATTGTAAGTATTGCAAGAAATACGCAAATAGCCAAGCCACCAATTGGTAGAGTATATTTGTTGCTGTCGAATGCCCAAAGACTAATCGGATAGCATAAGATGAGGCAAATGACAGAGCCTATGATTGCCGACCATTTGAACCAAATATTAAGGCGTGATATCACTCTATTGAAAGTTTTTGGGTCTTCTTTGGCTTCGGTTTCGGCTATGTCTTTTACTCCCGCAGTATCCAGTCCGAGGCTGAATCCTGATCGCATCATATCTATGATAGACTGGTAGATGCCGATAATGCCTATCCCCGTGGGTCCTAACAATATGGCAATAATCTTGGTTCGGATGATACCAATGAGAATAATCAATGCCTGGGATCCGCCAAAAATGGAGGTAGACTTTATTATCTGTTGATATGAAGATTTCTTGCTCAATGTTATACTTTAAGGTTTGGTCTTTATTTCGAAGCTGTTTTTAATTGTCTCAAAGCTTTTGTTCAGACTATCTTCCGTGTCGCTTTGTATTATGATTAGATAGCTCATATTTCCTGCTTTAAGAGCGAATGTGTTTCCATAAGATTTTTTAGAATCTCTAACGATCGTAAATTCAGAAGATAATGCATCATATTTGCCAAATTTGGATGGAATAATTTTCTCTGCTGAGTATTCAAACTTTGTTCTGTCTACATTTCTTTGATGCGTTTTTATTACTTCCTTTAAGTCTGTACTTTTTTCTGTAAATGTTATGAATATAATGTTATTTCCTTCTTTTCCTTTTATGGAATATGATTCTCCGGGTAATTCGTTTGTTTCTACAGTCCAGCTATGTGGATATTCGAAAAGTACCCCTTCATAAAAAAGTCTTTTTTCAGCATTGCCGCTAATGCATGAAAGAAAAGAAGTTATTAACCCTATGTTTAGCGCAAGAAAGAGAGCGGATCTGTTCATGTTACTTTTGATGAATGATTATGCAAATCTATTATTTTTTTACTGTTTTGCGCTAAATATCAATGTCAAACGAAGATAAAATGCATCGATACTGTATTGTGGTTCTTAAATAATGTTCGGATTTCTGAATATTAAATATTAGTTGCATAGACAACATGTGTTTGATAATCAATAAGATAATGTTCATTTTTAACATGGTTTCTTTTGAAACTAATAGATTCCTTATATCTTTGTGCCCAATTTTAATTAATTATATCAAATGAATATGAAGAAGACATTGGCTATTGCTGTTTTAGCCCTGTGTAGTACCTCGCATGTCTTTGCAGGAGGTATTCTTACCAATACAAATCAGAGTGCGCATTTTATCAGAATGGTTGCTCGTGACGCATCTGTGCAAATAGACGCCGCTTATACAAATCCTGCGGGGCTTGTAAAACTTAACGATGGTTTCCATTTTTCTTTTTCCAATCAGAGTGCTTTTCAAACAAGAACGATAACTTCCACTTTTGCTCCATTTGCAGGGTTTGGTGGCGATGCTACAAAAAGTTTTAAGGGAACAGCTTCAGCTCCAATCATTCCTAGTATTCAGGCTGCATACAAAAAAGGTAAATGGGTTCTTTCCGGAAATATTGCAGTGACAGGCGGTGGCGGTAAAGCTACATTTAATGATGGGTTGCCTTCTTTTGAATCAACGATATCAATGTTGCCCGGTTTGCTTGCTGCGAGCGGAATTACCACAAATAACTATTCGGTAGATGCATATATGCGTGGTTCATCATTTATATATGGTGCTCAGATCGGAGGAAGTTATGCTATCAATAATATGTTTTCGGTATATGGCGGTTTTCGTCTTAATATAGTAAATAACAGGTACGAGGGACATTTGAGAAATATATCTTTTAACCCTCAACACCCCATGCTAAATCCTACAGGAGGCATGATGTCTGCTCAGACCTTTTTTAATGACGCTGCTTCGTTGGCGAAGGGAACTGCAGCAAATCTGAATCCTTTTATCGAAAGTGGAGCCGGTGCATACACTGTGGGGCAACTGATTACTGCAGGAAAGCTGTCGCAAGCGATGGCCGACCAACTAAGGGCAGGGTTGAATATTGGCAATGCCGAGCAGTTTAATCAAATGCAGATACAGCAGGTTCAGGCCGGATATGTAATTGCAGGGCAGGCGTATGAAAATAATGCAAAAGCTGTAGCTGACAAAAATCTTGATTCATCACAATCCGGATGGGGTATATCTCCTATTCTTGGATTCAACTTCAGTTACAATAACCTGAATGTCGGTATGAAATATGAGTTTCGTACAGCTCTCAACGTAGAGAATAAAACCAAAGTTGATGATACAGGCTTGTTTAAAGATGGAGTAAATACTCCTCACGATATTCCTGCTCTATTCACAGTGGGTGCTTCTTATCAGATTACCCCGAAACTATTGGCAAGTGTTGGTTATCACCACTTTTTCGACTCAGATGCTAAAATGGCAGACGATAAACAAAAGCATATAAACGGAGGTACAAATGAATATTTATTTGGAGCCGAGTATAAAATAGATGACATGTTCTTGGTAAGTGCCGGAGGGCAAATCACCCGCTATGGCGTAAAAGATGAGTATCAGAGAGATTTAAGTTTCTCTATCAACTCATATTCTATAGGTTTAGGTGGTGCGGTAAATGTTGCCAAAAACGTTCTTATAAATGTAGGTTACTTCTGGACAACATATTCAGACTGGACAAAAGACAATCCAAAATATGTTGCAATACCAAATACCAACCCTCAGGCTTATCTTGCTGGGAAAGACGTATTCTCACGTACCAACAAGGTATTTGCTGCGGGAGTGGACTTTTCATTCTAACAGAAGCGTTTTATAAAAACTACGGAATTTTAGTGGCAAGATGGAATATTCAAGTTCCATCTTGCTTTTTTTGTTCAATTTTCTTTTCAAATATTTGTGTAATTAGCTGATTATGTCTACATTTGCAACCCGAATAATGCATGAAAAGGGCTTGTTCTGATGGCAATGTGTTGATTGTCATTCGAATAGTGTTCGTTTCTTGTGTTATTTGCTAATTAAATGTATAATTAAAAACTGAATTTAAAAAGTTCTAAAGATTAAAACAACATGCCTACAATTCAACAATTAGTAAGAAAAGGACGGGCGGTTTTGGTTGAAAAGAGTAAGTCTCGTGCATTGGATGCATGTCCTCAACGTAGAGGTGTTTGTATCCGTGTATATACAACAACTCCTAAGAAACCTAACTCAGCGATGCGTAAGGTAGCACGTGTGCGTTTAACAAATTCAAAAGAGGTGAATGCTTATATACCTGGAGAAGGTCACAATTTGCAGGAGCACTCAATTGTACTTGTTAGAGGTGGTCGTGTGAAAGACCTTCCGGGTGTTCGTTACCACATTGTACGTGGAACATTGGATACTGCAGGAGTAAATGGTCGTACACAACGCCGCTCTAAATACGGAGCAAAACGTCCTAAACCGGGAGCACCAGCGGCAGCTGCAGCTAAGGGTAAGAAAAAATAATTACCTGAGGCAATCCCTTTAACCGAGATTTTTAATTAAGTATTAAAACGGTTTAAGTTTATTGGATAGGCTATATATAGGTTGAGTAAATAGTTCGGCGGAACTTTTGAAGGCATCTAAAATTGGCAACCAAAAACAAAAACAAAATTTTTCAGTAAAAAAATGAGAAAAGCAAAACCAAAGAAAAGACAGATCCTACCGGATCCTGTTTTCGGTGATGTAAAGGTTACAAAGTTTGTTAACCACTTAATGTATGATGGTAAAAAATCTACTGCATTCGATATCTTCTATACTGCATTGGAGATCGTGAAGAAGAAATTACCAAACGACGAAAAAACTGCTCTCGAGATATGGAAAGCAGCTCTAGATAATGTAACTCCTCAAGTAGAAGTGAAGTCACGCCGTGTAGGTGGTGCAACATTTCAGGTTCCTACCGAAATTCGCCCAGACCGCAAAGAATCTATCTGTATGAAAAATCTTATCCTTTATGCTCGCAAGAGAGGTGGTAAGACTATGGCAGACAAATTAGGCGCAGAAATCTCAGATGCATACAACAATCAAGGAGGCGCATTCAAAAGAAAAGAAGATATGCATAGAATGGCTGAAGCTAACCGTGCATTCGCTCATTTCAGATTCTAACAAAAAGGAAGAGTTAAAAAACAATGGCAAAGGTTAATGACAGTTTAAAGAATACAAGAAATATAGGCATCATGGCGCACATCGATGCCGGTAAAACCACTACTTCTGAACGTATCCTGTTCTATACCGGTCTTACACATAAGATTGGAGAGGTACATGATGGCGCTGCCACTATGGACTGGATGGAGCAAGAGCAAGAAAGGGGTATTACTATTACATCTGCCGCTACCACAGCAAGCTGGAAGTATGACAATGAAATGTTTAAGATCAACTTGATCGATACTCCCGGACACGTTGACTTTACAGTAGAGGTAGAGCGTTCACTCCGTATTCTTGATGGGGCAATTGCTGCTTACGATGCAGTAAGTGGTGTTGAACCTCAGTCGGAAACAGTATGGCGTCAGGCTGACAAATACGATGTTCCTCGTATGTGTTATGTAAATAAAATGGACCGTTCGGGAGCAGATTTCTTTGAAGTGGTACGCCAAATAAAAGAAATGTTGAATGGTAACCCATGTCCGGTTCAGATTCCAATTGGAGCAGAAGAACACTTCAGAGGAATCATCGACCTTATCAAAATGAAGGCGATGTACTGGCATGATGAAACAATGGGTGCAGACTATGAGTTGGACGAAATTCCTTCCGAATATCTAGCTGAAGCTCAAGAGTGGAGAGAAAAAATGCTTGAAAAAGCTGCAGAATGTGATGAAACGTTGATGGAGAAATTCTTTGATGATCCGTCTTCAATCACAGAAGAAGAAATTATCGCAGCATTACGCATCGGTACTCTTTCTATGCAGATCAATCCAATGTTGTGTGGTTCTTCTTTCAAGAACAAAGGAGTTCAACCGTTATTGGATGCTGTATGTAAATTCTTGCCTAGCCCAATAGATACTGTAGCTATCGAAGGAACAGATCCAAGAACAGGTGCTACTATCGTTCGCCACCCAAGCCCAAGTGAGCCGATGGCTGCTTTGGCATTCAAAATCGCAACAGACCCATTCGTAGGACGTTTGTGTTTCTTCCGTGTTTACTCGGGAGAATTAGCAGCCGGATCGTATGTTTATAACAGCCGCTCTGAAAAGAAAGAACGTATCTCACGTTTGTTCCAGATGCACTCTAACAAGCAAAATCCGAAAGACGTAATTGGTTGTGGGGATATAGGTGCAGGTGTAGGATTTAAAGATATTCGTACAGGTGATACACTATGTGACGAAAACAATCCGATCGTACTTGAATCTATGGACTTCCCAGAACCGGTTATTGGTATCGCTGTTGAGCCGATCACTCAGAAAGATGTGGATAAATTGGCTACAGGATTAGGAAAACTTGCTGAAGAAGATCCAACATTCCGTGTTCATACCGATCAGGATTCAGGTCAGACTATTATCGAAGGTATGGGTGAGCTTCACCTTGAAATTATCATCGACCGTCTGAAACGTGAGTTTAAGGTTGAATGTAATCAAGGTCGTCCTCAGGTATCATATAAAGAAGCAATTACTCAAACTGTTGATCTTCGTGAGGTTTACAAAAAACAAACCGGGGGTCGTGGTAAGTTTGCCGATATTATTGTTAAAGTTGGTCCAACAGATCCTGGATTTGAAGGAGAACTTCAATTTATCGATGAGGTGAAAGGTGGTAACGTTCCTAAGGAATTTATCCCTTCAGTTCAGAAAGGATTTGCTGCTGCAATGAAAAATGGTGTCCTTGCAGGATATGCGCTAGATAAACTGAAAGTTGTTCTTATTGATGGTTCTTACCATACAGTGGACTCTGACCAGTTGTCATTCGAACTTTGTGCTAAGCTTGCTTTCAGAAATGCATGTGAGAAAGCCGGACCTACATTGCAAGAACCTATCATGAAACTGGAAGTAGTAACTCCGGAAGAAAGCATGGGTGATGTGATTTCTGACCTTAACAAACGTCGTGGTCAGGTAGAAGGTATGGAGTCTAGTCGTTCAGGTGCACGTATCGTGAAAGCTAAAGTGCCTTTGGCAGAAATGTTTGGATATGTGACTTCTTTGAGAACAATCACTTCGGGTAGAGCAACGTCAGCAATGACATTCTCTCATTATGAAGAAGTTTCGCCATCTATCGCACGTCAGGTATTAACTGAGGTTAAAGGTCGCGTTGATTTGATCAAATAACAAAAGAGACTGCAATTAGTAAATGACTCTTAATTGCAGTCTTTAATATTTTTATATAGAATTTATTTTAATAATTAACTAAAAACAAACGATGAGTCAGAAAATTAGAATTAAACTGAAATCGTACGATTACACATTGGTAGACAAGTCTGCTGAGAAAATCGTGAAAACAGTGAAAGCAACAGGTGCAGTAGTAAGCGGTCCAATTCCGTTACCAACTCACAAACGTATTTTTACTGTTAACCGTTCAACTTTCGTAAACAAGAAATCTCGTGAGCAGTTCGAACTATCTTCTTATAAAAGATTGATCGATATCTACAGCTCAACAGCAAAAACTGTAGATGCACTCATGAAGCTGGAATTGCCAAGTGGTGTAGAAGTAGAAATCAAAGTTTGATGAAAATTTATATTAGTTTAAATAAATAATTTAGAGAAATGCCAGGATTATTAGGAAAGAAAATCGGAATGACATCCGTATTCAGTGCCGAGGGAAAAAATATTCCATGCACTGTTGTCGAAGTGGGTCCTTGTGTTGTTACTCAGGTTAAAACATCTGAAAAAGATGGTTACGAGGCTGTACAGGTAGGCTTTGTTGAAAAGAAAGACAAACATACCAGCAAGCCCGAAATCGGACATTTCAAGAAAGCCGGGGTTGCACCTCAAAGACACTTGGCCGAGTTCAAGTATGAAGAGAAATACAATCTAGGAGACGTTATTACAGTAGATGGAATGTTCTCAATGGACGACCCTTTTATTGACGTAACTGGAGTGTCGAAAGGTAAAGGTTTCCAAGGGGTTGTTAAGCGCCATGGTTTCCGTGGGGTAGGTGAAGCTACTCTAGGACAGCATAACCGTCTTCGTGCTCCGGGTTCTATCGGAGCTTGTTCTTACCCTGCAAAGGTGTTTAAAGGAACAAGAATGGGTGGTCAGATGGGTAACAAACAAGTTACTGTTCAAAACCTTGTGATTATTAAAATAATTCCGGAACATAATCTTTTGTTAATAAAAGGTTCAGTACCGGGAAGTAAAGGTTCAATCGTTAGAATAGAAAGATAATGGAACTGAGTGTATTAGATAAAAACGGTAAAGAAACCGGTAAAAAAGTAGCGTTGAACGATGCTATTTATGCAATTGAGCCTAACGATCATGTTCTTTGGTTGGACGTGAAGCTATATCTTGCGAATCAACGTCAAGGTACTCACAAGACTAAAGAAAGAAGTGAGATGTCGGGAAGTACACGTAAGTTGATCCGTCAGAAAGGTGGAGGTGGTGCTCGCCGTGGTGATATCAATTCACCTGTATTGGTTGGTGGAGCACGTGTATTTGGTCCAAAACCAAGAGACTATGGCTTCAAATTGAACAAAAAAGTAAGAGTACTTGCACGTAAATCTGCCCTTGCTGCTAAAGCAAAAGAAAATCAAATATTGGTAGTTGAAGACTTGTCTTTCGACTCTCCAAAAACTAAAGATTTTGTAGCATTGGCTAAAAATTTGCAAGTGGCTGATAAAAAGATACTTCTAGTTTTGCCAGACCAAAATAAAAATGTATATTTGTCGGCTCGTAATTTAGAAAGAGTAAAAGTTGTAAAAGCTTCTGATTTAAATACTTACTCAATACTTAACTGTACAAGTCTAGTATTGGCTGAGTCTTCGGTTGCTATTATAGATAATCTTTTATTAAAAGCATAAGGAGAGAATACTATGGGAATTTTGATAAAACCAATTTTAACAGAAAAGCAAACCGCGATTTCAGAAAAGTTTCCGAATCGTTACGGTTTTCGTGTTGCTCCAGGTGCAAACAAAGTGGAGATTAAGAACGCAGTAGAAGAGCTTTATGGCGTAACAGTTAAGTCTGTAAATACAATTAACTACTCCGGAAAGCTAAAAAGCCGTTACACAAAAGCTGGTGTGATAAAAGGTAAAACTCCTGCATTCAAGAAAGCAATAATCACCCTGAAAGAAGGTGAAAGTATAGACTTTTTTAGTAATATCTAAATAAAAAATGGCAGTACGTAAATTAAAGCCCACAACACCGGGGCAGAGACACAAAATTATTGGTACATTCCAAGAAATCACTGCAAGTGTACCAGAAAAATCCCTTGTAGTCGGTAAAAAAGCGTCTGGTGGCCGTAACAATACCGGTAAGATGACTATGCGTTATCTCGGCGGCGGTCATAAGAGAAAATTCAGGCTCATAGACTTCAAGAGAACGAAAGACGGAATTCCAGCCACTGTAAAAACAATCGAATATGATCCGAA
>Ga0206117_100254_pt1 | contig 74328 bp, 73 predicted proteins | sample 3A5Ametagenome_FD_177997 | JGI IMG/M metagenome (GOLD analysis project Ga0206117, IMG submission 177997) | Enriched microbial communities from leaf-cutter ant dump, University of Wisconsin, Madison, United States - 3A5A | ecosystem: Environmental > Terrestrial > Nest > Insects nest > Nest dump... | reverse complement strand
CGGCAACGACGCCTGCCGCTTCTTCTACGTGCTGCGCAAGTCCGACCAGCACCTGGACTTCGACCTCGACCTCGCCAAGAGCCAGAGCAACGAGAACCCGGTGTACTACATCCAGTACGCCCACGCCCGCGTCTGCTCGGTGCTGGACACCAAGTGGGGCGGCGAGGCAGCCGAACTGGCCGGCGCGGCGCTGGAGCGGCTGGAGAACGAGCGCGAGCTGGCGCTGTGCGCCCGCTTGGCCACCTTCCCGGAAGTGGTGCAGAACGCCGCCGCCGACTACGCGCCGCACCAGATCGCCTTCTACCTGAAGGACCTGGCTGGCGATTTCCACAGCTGGTACAACGCCGAGCGCATGCTGGTGGAAGACGAGGCGCTGAAGCTGGCCCGCCTGGCGCTGGCCGCCGCCATCCGCCAGGTGCTCGCCAGTGGCCTGACCCTGCTGGGGGTGTCCGCCCCCGCCTCGATGTAATCCCCGGAGCCGTTCGTGAGCCGAGATCGCAAGCCCGCCCGCAAACCCGCCCGTGCGCCCGCGCGCAGTGGCGGCAGCACCCTGATCGGCATCTTCATCGGCCTGGTCATCGGCGCGCTGATCGCCGCCGGGGCGGCCTGGTACTTCACCCGCACGAATCCCTTCCAGGCGGTGCCGCCGTCCTCGCCGCAGCGGCTGCCCAGCGGCGAGCAGGCGCCGGCCGCGCTGCCGGGCAAGCCGGGCGACCGGCCGGTGGTGAAGCAGGACTTCGAGTTCTACAAGATCCTGCCGCAGGGCGACAACGTGCCCAGCCAGCAGGCGCCGGTGCAGCCGGCCGCGGTCCAGGTGCCGCCGCCGGTGGCCACGCCTACGCCGGAGAAGCCGCTGGAGCGCCTCTACCTGCAGATCGGCGCCTTCGAGAATCCGTCCGAGGCGGACAATCTCAAGGCCAGGCTGGCGCTGGCCGGCATCGAGGCCAGCGCCCAGCGCGGCCAGCTGCCGGACGGCCGCACCATCCACCGCGTGCGTGTCGGCCCCTTCAGCAAGCCGGAAGAGATGAACCCGGTGCGTTCCCGCCTGGCCGAGGCCGGCTTCAACGCCACCGTCAGCCGTACCGGCCCCTGAGCCCCCGCCAGGGTCGGCCGAAAATCGCCGGCGTTCCGTGGAACGCCGGCGTCCGTCCCACGTCTGAGTCTCGTCATTGACCCGGGAGTCCCCCATGAATCGCCGTATCGCCCTGCAACAGCTCGCCGCCCTCGCCGTTCTCGCCAGCCCCGCCGCAACCGTACTGGCGGCGGACAGCGCCGGAGGCGCCTCCTTCCGCACCCTGCCGACGCCGGTGCCGACGGAAGTCCAGGGCAAGGTGGAAGTCATCGAGTTCTTCTCCTACGGCTGCCCCCACTGCAACGATTTCGAGCCGCTGCTGAACCGCTGGGTGAAGGCCCTGCCGGCGGATGTGAACTTCATCCGCGTGCCCATCACCTTCAACCGCCCGGACTGGACCGCCTACGCCAAGCTCTACGTCACCCTGGAAGCGCTGGGCCAGGTGGAGCGCCAGCACGCCGCGGTGTTCGCCGCCCTGCATGAAGACCGCGTGCCGCTGCACGACGAGGCGGTGCTGCTGGAGTGGGTGGCCAAGCGCGGCATCGACAAGGCCAAGTTCAACGAAGCCTGGAAGTCCTTCGGCGTGCAGTCGCGCCTGTCCCGCCTTGCCCAGATCGCCGCCAACTACCGGGTGAATGGTGTGCCGCTGCTGGCGGTGAACGGCCGCTACCTGGTTTCCGCCAGCACCGCCGGCGGCTATGACAACCTGCTGACGACGGTGGATCAGCTCATCGTCCGCAGCCGCAGCTGATCCTCGCCCGCGCCCCGTGTCCACGCTTTCCCCGGCCGGGGCGCGCGTCTTCCTCACCGGCGCTTCCAGCGGCCTGGGCGCCGCGCTGGCGCAGCACTACGCCGCCGCCGGCGCCACCGTCGGCCTGGTCGCCCGCCGTGCCGACAAGCTGGAAGCGCTGCGGGCCGCACTGCCGGCCGCACCCGGCATCAGCCACACCGTGCATGTGGCCGACGTCGGCGATGCGGCGGCGATGCGCGAGGCCGCAGCCGCCTTCACCGCCCAGGCCGGCACGCCGGACATCGTCATCGCCAATGCCGGCGTCTCCGTCGGCACGCTGACCGAGTACGCCGAAGACCTGGACGCCTTCGACAAGGTGCTGCGTACCAACCTGCTCGGCATGGTTGCCACCTTCCAGCCCTTCCTGCCCGCCATGCGCAGCCGTGGCAACGGCCGGCTGGTGGGCATCGCCTCGGTCGCCGGCATCCGCGGCCTGCCCGGCGCTGGCGCCTACAGCGCCTCCAAGGCGGCGGCCATCGCCTACCTGGAAAGCCTGCGGGTGGAGCTGCATGGCAGCGGCCTGCGGGTGTGCACCGTGGCGCCCGGCTATGTCGAAACGCCGATGACGGCGGTGAATTCCTATCCCATGCCCTTCCTGCTGCCGGCCGACGAGGCCGCGCGCCGCATCGCCAGGGTGATCGCCGCCGGCCGCAGCTACAGCGTGGTGCCCTGGCAGATGGGCGTGGTCGCCAAGCTGCTGCGGCTGCTGCCCAACGCCTGCTTCGACGCCGCTTTCGCCCGCGCCGGCCGCAAGCCGCGCGGCCTGCCGCTGTAAGAGCCGGCGTGATCCATGCCCCTGCCGGGCTATGACCTTTTGACTAAGATGGACAGATATCCGAGCGACGGAGATCGACGAGCATGACGACTGCGATGGATGTACAGGAGCGGCGCGGCCGCCAGCGCTTCCTCGCCCTGCGCCGGGGCGAGCCCTGCTTCTGGGTGCTGCTGGATGGCGAGCGCATCGCGCTGAACGACCTCTCCCTGGAAGGTTTCTCCATGCCGGCGACCACGCCGCCGCCGGCTGGTAAGGCTTTCCACTTCGTACTGGTGCGCGAAGGCGTGCCGGACGAGATCCGCGGTACCGCGACGGTGGTCAGCCACACCGCCTCGCCCGAAGGCGGCCTGGCCGGCTGCCAGTTCGTCGAGGTGGAGGATGACGGCCTGTTCCGCCTGCAGGACTGGCTGGTTACCCACGTGATCATGAACGCCACCGTGCGCATCACCGAGCGGGAAGCGGTGGAGATCGTGCTGGGACGCTCGCTGGTCTAGGTGCTGGGCGGTTCAGCGAGGCAAGATCTGTTTTCTCTCCTCGTGGGAGAGGGGCGGGCGGTGTTTGAATGGCCTTAACGCCCCTTGCGGGGCGCCCCTCTCCCCAGCCTTCCCCCGCAAAGGGGGGAGGGGGTAGGCCGCGCGGGCGATACGCTCAATTGAACGTATCGAGGCCAAGGGTCTTTTGCGATATGGACGTGCCTTTGCCTGGCTTGCATCTCCGGCTGAAGGATGGCCGACGCGCTAGGCGCGTCGCTCTCTGCCGCTTCTGCTTCAAATAGCTACGCGTCTTGCTTTTCCGCCACCGGTACGGCACTGAGGATCAGGGTTGGTCTGGCGCTCCTGCTCATCGGGCAGCTCATGCTGCCTCGCCGCAATCGCAATCCAGCCCTCTTTCCGTGGCCGTGGAGAAAATTCCGCGCCATCATGCGCGACGTTCCCAGCCACGGAAGACGCGCCCGGTGACGCCTTTCCCCCGCACGATCCACCGCCTGCTCCTGACCTTGGCGCTGCTGTTGCCCCTGGCGGTCCTCGCCGCGGACGAGTCGCGCCATCCCGAACCGGCTACCGCCGCCGTCGTCAAGGAGCTGGTGCGGGCCCCGCGCCACATGGTGGCGGCCGCGCATCCGCTGGCGGCGCAAGCGGGGCTGGCGATGCTGCGGCAGGGTGGCAGCGCGGTGGATGCCGGCATCGCCATGCAGCTGGTGCTGAACCTGGTGGAGCCGCAGTCTTCCGGCATTGGTGGCGGTGGATTCCTGCTGCACTGGCAGGCAGCGGGCAAGCGCCTCAGCGTGATCGACGGCCGCGAGACGGCGCCGGCCGCCGCGCGGGAGGACCGCTTTGCGCCGGAGGGCCGTGCTTTGCCCTTCCGTGCGGCGATGAACAGTGGCCTGTCGGTCGGCACGCCCGGGCTGCTGCGGGCGCTGGAACTGGCCCATCGCCAGCATGGCCGCCTGCCGTGGGCGGCGCTGTTCGCGCCTGCCATCAAGCTCGCCGATGAGGATTTCCCGGTGTCGCCGCGCCTGCATGCCTTGATTGCCGTCACGCCGGAACTGGCGGAGCAACCGGCTGCGGCCGCCTATTTCCTGGATGGCGATGGCCGTCCCTGGCCGGTAGGGCATCGCCTGCGCAATCCGGCCTTTGCCGAGGTCTTGCGCAGGCTGGCAGCGGAGGGAGCGGATGCCTTCTACCGTGGTGCCATTGCCGACGACATCGTCGCCGCGGTGCGGGCGCATCCACGTCCCGGCGATCTGGCCGCAGCCGACCTCGCCGCCTACCGCGCGCTGGAGCGTCAGCCCTTGTGCGGCAGCTACCGCGCCTACCGCCTGTGTGGCCCGCCGCCGCCCACATCAGGGCCGCTGGCGGTACTGCAGATGCTGGGCGTGCTGGAGCAGCAGCCGATGGCGCGGTTGGCGCCGGACTCGGCGCAGGCGGTGCATTACTTCGCCGAAGCCGGCCGCCTGGCCTATGCCGACCGTGAGCGCTACGTCGCCGATCCGGACTTCGTCGCAGTGCCGGTGGCCGGGCTGCTGGCGGCCGACTATCTCGCCACCCGCGCGGCGCTGATTTCTCCCCGCCGCAGCATGGGCCGTGCGGCGCCCGGCAGGCCGGCGGGCGCGGTGCTTGCGGTAGGCGAGGACGCCACCGCCGAGCAGCCCTCCACCAGCCATCTCGTTGCGGTGGACGGCGAGGGCAATGCGCTGAGCATGACGACCACCATAGAAGCCGCTTTCGGCAGCAAGATCTTCGTGCGCGGCTTTCTGCTGAACAATCAGCTCACCGATTTTTCCCTGCTGCCGCGGGATGCCGAAGGCCGCCCCATCGCCAACCGGGTGCAGCCGGGCAAGCGGCCGCGCAGCGCGATGGCTCCGATGATGGTGTTCCGCGGCGAACAGCCTTATCTGCTGATCGGTTCACCCGGCGGTTCGGCCATCATCAACTACGTCGCCAAGACGCTGGTCGGCGTGCTCGACTGGGGGCTGGACGTGCAGCAGGCCATCGCGCTGCCGAACATGGGCAGCCGCAACCGCCAGACCGAGCTGGAGCGCGGCACCGCACTGGCACCGCTGGCGGACGAACTGCGTGCCATGGGGCACACGGTGAGCGTGGGCGACCAGCCCAGCGGCCTGCATGGCATCCTGATCGACGAGCGGGGTTTGAGCGGCGGCGCGGACCCGCGGCGAGAAGGCGTCGTGCTGGGTGATTGATGCGTTCCCGCCTCATCCTCAGCAGGCTGGATCAAGCGGGCAGTGGCCGAGGCGTTTCCTACCCGACAGCGTGCCGCTGCCCTTCCATTCACACCCGGACCGCGAGGCCGTGCCATGAGCGAAGCACTGCTGGATGCCCTGGGCCAGGCGCATACGCCGGCCAGCGGCGAACCGCGCATCGTCTCCCTGGTGCCCTCGCTGACCGAGCTGCTGTGCGAGCTCGGCCTCGCCGACCGGCTGGTGGGCCGCACCGGTTTCTGCATCCATCCGCGCGACACCCTGCGCCGCATTCCCAAGGTCGGCGGCACCAAGGATGTGAAGCTGGACGCGGTGCGGGCGCTGGCGCCTACCCATCTGGTGGTGAACATCGACGAGAACCGGCGCGAAACGGTGGAGGCGCTGGCTGCCTTCGTGCCGACGGTGATCGTCACCCACCCCTGCGTGCCGGCGGACAACTTCGGCCTGTATCGGCTGTTCGGCGGCATCTTCGACCGCATGAAGGAGGCAGCGACGCTGGCGCAGGCGCTGGAGGCCGCCATGGCTGAAGCCGCCGCCACCGCGGCCGGGCTGCCACCGGAGAAGGTGCTCTACCTGATCTGGCGCCAGCCCTGGATGGCGGTGTCGCCGGCGACTTACATCGCCGCCATGCTGGCGGCGGTGGGCTGGCAGACGCTGCCGGCGGCAGCCGGGCCGCGCTATCCGGAGATCGACTGGCGGGTGCCCTGGCTGGGCGAGGTGCAGCGGGTGTTGTTGTCGTCCGAGCCTTATCGCTTCGGCGAGGCGCATCTGGCCGAGGTGGCCGCCTTGTCCGGCCGGCCGGCGCTGGCGGTGGATGGCGAGTATTGCTCCTGGTACGGCAGTCGGGCAGCAGCGGGGCTGCGCTACCTGACGCGCTTGCGGCGCGCGGTGGCGGCGGGGCAGGGGCCTCAGGCCGGCGGCTGAACGGCGTCTTCCGCCAGCAGTTGGCAGTAGCGCTCCGGCGTGAGGATGAGGAAGCGCTCCCGTAGCAGGCGGTGGCGCGCCAGCTTCAGCAGCACCTTGTCGCGGGTGAGCAGATGGGTGGCGCTGGCGGCGGCGATTTCGAGGAATTTCTGGTCATCGCGGTCGCGGCAGGTGGGCAGTTCAAGCCCGGTGGGAGCGAGGTCGGCCCGGTCGAGGCGGGCGCGGTAGGCGTCCAGCAGCTCGGCCTGGCGTTCGGCGGCGATCTCGAACTGGCGATAGGCCAGCACCCGCCGCAGCTCCTCCAGCGCATCCGCGCGGGAGAACAGGTTCACCTGGCCGGCGGCGATGGCCTCGGCCAGTGGTGCGAGCTTGGGGTCGCGGAAGTGCCACAAGGCCATCACCGTGTTGGTGTCGAGTACGAGGCGGTGGGGCATGCGGAGTCGACCTGCGGGTGGAGTAAGTGCCGGGTGAGATGGTGATGCCCGGGGACATGAAACGAAAAAGGGGAAGGGTTGCCCCTTCCCCTTGTTGCCGCCGCGGCCGAATCAGGCGGCGTGGCGGGCGTCGGCGCGGATCTTGACGAAGCTGCCCGGCGCTTCTTCCAGCGCCTTCAGCTTGCCCTTGGCCGGATCGCGCGGGGCGACCTGTTCATCGTCCTGGGCGGTGGTCCAGGCCTGCCAGTCGGTCCACCAGGAGCCGGCCTGCTGCTGGGCGCCGGAGAACCAGTCTTCCGCGGTGGCGGGCAGCTTGGCGGCCGGATTCAGCCAGTAGCCGTACTTGTTCGCCACCGGCGGATTGACGATGCCGGCGATGTGGCCGGAGCCGCCGAGCACGAAGCGCACCGGGCCGCCGAAGTTGCGCGCGCCGGCGTAGGTGCTCTTCCACGGTGCGATGTGGTCTTCGATGGTGGAGATGAAGTAGCAGGGCACCTTGATCTTGCCGAGGTCGATGGGCACGCCGTCGATCTCGATGCTGCCCGGCTGCACCAGCTTGTTCTCCATGTACATCGCGCGCAGGTAGAAGCTGTGCATCTTCGCCGGCATGCGGGTGGAGTCGGAGTTCCAGTACAGCAGGTCGAAGGGGAAGGGATCCTTGCCCAGCAGGTAGTTGTTCACCACGAAGGACCAGATGAGGTCGTTGGCGCGCAGCATGTTGAAGGTGCCGGCCATTTCCGAGCCTTCCAGGTAGCCGCGCTCGAACATCTTCTTCTCGAGGCTGGAAACCTGGCCTTCGTCGATGAACACGCCCAACTCGCCCGGCTCGGTGAAGTCGGTCATGGTGGTGAAGAAGGTGGCGGAAGCGATGCGCTTCTCCTTCTTGCCCGCGAGGTAGGCCAGCGTGGTGGCGAGCAGGGTGCCGCCCAGGCAGTAGCCGACCGCGTTGATCTCCTTCTCGCCGGTCTGCTTCTCGATGGCGTCCACCGCGGCCAGCAGGCCTTCCTTGACGTAGGACTCGAAGGTCTTCTCCGCCTGGTGCTCGTCCGGGTTCACCCAGGAGATCACGAACACGGTGTGGCCCTGGTCCACGCACCACTTGATGTAGGAGTTCTTCTCGCGCAGGTCGAGGATGTAGTACTTGTTGATCCACGGCGGCACGATCAGCAGCGGGCGCTTGGCCACCTTGTCGGTGCTGGGCGTGTACTGGATCAGCTGCATCATGTCGGTCTGGAACACGACCTTGCCCGGTGTGGTGGCCACGTTGCGGCCCAGCTCGAAGGCGGTGGTGTCGGTCATCTTGACCCGCAGCTGGCCGCCGCCGTCTTCCACGTCGCGCAGCAGGTTGTTCAGGCCCTTGATCAGGTTCTGGCCGTTGCTGCGCACCGTCTCGCGGAACACTTCCGGGTTGGTGATGGCGAAGTTGGACGGCGACAGGGCGTCGATGTACTGGCGGGTGTAGAAGTTGACCTTCTTCTGCGTCTGCTCGTCCAGGCCATCCACGCAGCACACGGTGTCATGGATGTGGCGGGCGGCGATGAGGTAGGACTGCTTGATGTAGTCGAACAGGAAATGCTCCTGCCACTCCTCGTCCTTGAAGCGCTTGTCGGACTTCTCCGGCTGCGCCACCGGGGCGGCGTGCATGCCCATGAAGCGCAGCATGGAGTGCTGCCACAGCGAGAAGTAGTCCCACACCAGGTTCATCTGCGCCTGGGCGAGGCGGTAGGGATTGGCCAGCAGCTTGGCCATCATGTCCATGAAGGCCTGGGCGATGCCCAGCTCGTCGGCCGGCGCGGCGACGCCTTTCTTCAACTGGCGCTGCACATGTTCGCTGATCAGGTGGGAGGCGCGCTGGGCGACCTCCGCATAGGTTTTCGCGACTTCTTTGGGATCCGGCAGCTCGGCGGGCGCGGTGTCGGTGGGTGCGGCCATCGTGGTTCCACTCCTGTTTCCGGCGGCCCAGGGGGCCGCTCAACTGGTTTTGACGTAACGGTTGAGCCCATCTTCCCCGACCACCCGGCGCAGCTCTCCCTGCTTCGCTAGGTGGTTGAGGTGTGCAATCGCCTCTCCCATGGCAAACAATGTCTGGTGGGTATCCAGTTCGCGGGGGAACAGGGTGCCGAGCAGCTCGCCTGCGGTATGCGGTGTGGAGCACGCGTCAACCAGTACGGCGCAACGCTCGCGGTGATGCTCTACGAGTTGCGCCACGCGTGCCTGGATACCCCTGAAAGGCATGCCGTGGGATGGTAGCACGAGCGTATCGTCGGGCAGGTTGCGAAGCCGTTGCAGCGAATCGAGGAAGCAGCCCAGCGGATCGTCATAGGGCGTGGCGGCGTAGGCGCTGATGTTGGTCGAAATGCGGGGCAGCAGCATGTCCCCCGAAATGAGTATGCCCAGGTCCTCGCAATAGAGGCTGGCGTGCTCCGGCGAATGGCCGTAGCCGACCAGCACCTGCCACTCGTTCTGGCCTATGGTCAGCAGATCGCCGTCGAACAGGCGGTGGAAGGACGAGGGCATCTGCGGGATGCCGGCGCGGTAGCCGTTGCCGCGGGCGGTGAGGGCGGCCAGCCGGCCTTCGTCCAGGCCGTTGCGGCGGAAGTAGGCCACCGTCTCGTCGATCGAGTAACCCGGCAGGCCGTGCCACAGGGCGTGGCCGCCCAGATACTCGCCCTGCGTCATGTGCAGCGTGGCACCATTGCGCGCCGCCAGCCAGGTGGCCAGGCCGAGGTGGTCCGGGTGGCAGTGGGTGATCACGATGTCGCGCACTGGGCGGCCGTCGGCGTTCAGCACCTGCTCCCAACAGTGCTTGATGTCCTCCAGTCCGAAGCCGGAATCTACCGCCACCACCGCTGGGCCGTCTTCCAGCAGCCACAGGTTGATGTGGTTGAGCGCGAAGGGCAGCGGCATGCGCAGCCAGTTCACGCCGGGGGCGATGGCGGCGAGCTGGCCGGGCGCGGGCGCGTCGTCGAAGGGGTAAAGCAGGGGAGCGGGGGCGTTCATGTGGGCGTCTCTCCGTAGCTAGCAGCGCATCGGCATGCAGGGGGACATTGCCGAAAATCGAGAAATCTGCTTAACTTTTTTCAGGTTATTGTTGATTTTCCAATCAAAACAGATGCTTGTCGGGTTTTTTCTTACCCGGCCGGCTTTATGCCATGCGTAGCCGACAAACCTACACCATTACCGACCTGGCGCGTGAGTTCGACATTACTCCGCGGGCGATCCGCTTCTACGAGGACCAGGGGCTGCTTTCCCCCGCCCGCGCCGGGCGCAGCCGGGTGTATGACCGTGCCGATCGCACCCGGCTGATGCTCACCCTGCGCGGCAAGCGCCTGGGATTGTCGCTTGCCGAGATCAAGGAATTACTCGGCATGTATGACGGCGTGAAGAACTCCGCTCCCCAACTCGAGCGTCTGCTGGCCTTTCTCGCCGAGCGCCGCGCCGCGCTGGAACAGCAGCGGCAGGATCTGGAGGCGGTGATGCTGGAGATCGGCATGATCGAACAGCAGTGCAAGGCCTTGCTCGGCGACAACGCCGAAGGTGCCGCGGCGGCGCGTGCCGCGCTGGCCGAACGCATCGAGGACGTGGGAACGGCTTGATTTTTTTGCCGGGTGATTTACGTTGACGTAAACGTAATTCAAACGCAAGCAGAGGTTGTTGCCCTGGCGAGTCGCGGATGGCTGGTTTTCTGCCTACCTTCGGCACGAAGAAAGCGTCTCCAGCGATTTCGGTGCGGAAGCCCGGCGGTGGCCTGGGGCCAGTCCAGGTGTAGTGCCAGCGAACCGGCCCCAAGAGGAGAGCGCAGCATGAGCAGTGCGAGTCAGGACGCCATCGTTATCGTTGCCGCCGCCCGGACACCGCTGGGGGCTTTCCAGGGAGCGTTGTCCGGCTTGTCCGCCCCGGCGCTGGGTGCGCTTGCGATCCAGGCGGCGGTGAGCCGGGCCGGGTTGGCGCCGGCGCAGGTCGGTGAGGTCTTCATGGGCTGTGTACTGCCTGCGGGCCTCGGCCAGGCGCCGGCGCGGCAGGCGGCGCTGCTTGCCGGTCTGCCGCAGAGCGCCGGTTGCACCACGGTGAACAAGGTCTGCGGCTCCGGCATGAAGGCGGCGATGTTGGCGCATGACGTACTCCTCGCCGGCAGCGCCGAAGTGGTAGTGGCCGGCGGTATGGAGTCCATGAGCAATGCGCCTTACCTGCTGCCCAAGGCACGTGGCGGGTTGCGGCTGGGACACGGTCAGGTGCTGGACCACATGTTTCTCGACGGCCTGGAAGACGCTTATTCCGCCGATAACCGCGGCCGGCTGATGGGCAGCTTCGCCGAGGATTGCGCCACCCACTACGCTTTCGACCGCGAGTCGCAGGACGCCTACGCCATGGCTTCCACCACCCGCGCCCAGGCGGCGATGCGCGATGGCGCCTTCGACTGGGAGATCGCGCCGGTAACGCTCAGCGACCGCCAGGGCGAGCGCGAGATCGCCGCCGACGAGCAGCCGCCCAAGGCCAATCTCGATCGCATCCCGCTGCTGAAGCCCGCCTTCCGCAAGGACGGCACGGTGACCGCCGCCAACGCCAGTTCCATCTCCGACGGCGCCGCCGCCCTGGTGCTGATGCGCGCCTCCACCGCCCGGCGCCTCGGTTGCACGCCGCTGGCGCAGGTGGTGGCCCACGCCACCCATGCCCAGGCGCCGGCCTGGTTCACCACCGCGCCGGTGGGCGCCATTGAGAAAGTGTTGGAGAAGACGGGCTGGCTGGCGGGCGAGGTGGATCTGTGGGAGATCAACGAGGCCTTCGCCGTCGTCGCCATGGCGGCGATGAAGGAGTTGGCGCTGCCGCATGAGCGGGTGAATGTGCATGGCGGCGCCTGCGCGCTGGGCCATCCGATAGGCGCGTCCGGCGCGCGCATCCTGGTCAGCCTGATAGGCGCACTGCGCCGCCACCGCATGCGTCGCGGCATCGCCAGCCTGTGCATAGGCGGCGGCGAGGCAACGGCGATGGCGATTTCGCTTGTGGACGAGGCCGACGCTGCCTGAGCGGTTCAGCGTCTCGGGCCGCTTGCCCGTGAGCGTTGTGCAGCGGCAAGCTTTCAGGGCTTCCTGCGCGGGCGGTGGAGACCGTCTCCTCCGCACCGCCTGCGCAGGGCCGTTTTTCACTGGAGCCTCGCATGTCTGCCGCTATGGATTTCTGGTTCGACTTCTCCTCGCCCTACGCCTATCTGGCCAGCGAACGGCTGGATGAACTCGCCGCCGCGCATGGCCGGGTGGTGCGCTGGCGGCCTTATCTGCTCGGCGTGGCCTATCGGCGGCTGGAGTCCCGGCCGGTGACCGAACTGCCGCTGAAGGGCGACTACTTCCATCACGACGTCGCCCGCAGCGCGCGCTTCCTCGGCCTGCCCTTCCGGCGCCCGCAGCCCTTCCCGGTCGCCACCCAGCAGGCGGCGCGCGCCTACTATCTGCTGGAAGCGAAGGACGAAGGGCTGGCGCGGCGCTACGCCCACGGCGTGTTTCGTGGCTATTTTGTAGATGGGCGCAACATCGGCGAGGAGGAAACCGTGTGCGCCATCGCCGCCGAAGCGGGTGCGGACGCGGATGTGTTGTGCGCCGCGCTGGCGGGCGACACGCCGCGCCAACTCTTGCGCGAGGCCTGCGAGGCGGCGCTGCAGGCCGGCGTGTTCGGCTCGCCTTATGTCATCATCGACGGCGAACCCTTCTGGGGTGCGGACCGCCTGCCGCAGATCGCGCGCTGGCTGGAGAGCGGCGGATTTTGACGTGGAGTGGTGGATGAGCGGTGTGCAACGGATATGCGTGTTCTGCGGTTCCCGCCCGGGCAACCGGCCGGAGTACCGCGCGCTGGCGGAACAGCTGGGCGGCCTGCTGGCCGAGCGCGGCATCGAGCTGGTGTATGGCGGTGGCCGGGTGGGCTTGATGGGCGTGGTCGCCGATGCGGTGCTGGCCGCCGGCGGCACCGCGGTGGGCGTGATTCCGCGGGTGATGCTGGACTGGGAAGTCGGCCACGAGGGCCTGACGCGGCTGGAGATCGTTGAATCCATGCATGTGCGCAAGGCGCGCATGGCGGAACTGGCGGACGGCTTCATCGCCCTGCCTGGTGGCCTGGGCACTTTCGAGGAGCTGTTCGAGATCCTCACCTGGGCGCAGCTCGGCTTCCATGCCAAGCCGGTCGGCCTGCTGGACGCCACCGGCTACTACGCGCCGCTGGTGCAGATGATGGAGCGCGGTGTGGAGGAAGGCTTCATGAAGCCGGAGAACCGTGGCCTGCTGCTCACCGAGGACAATCCCTGCACCTTGCTGCGCGCCATGGGGCAGTATCATCCGCCGGCGGTCGCCCAGCGCATCCGCGACGAGCGCCAGCTGTAGGCGGAACGAAGCGCGCCGCTAGACGGACCAAGCAGCATGAGGCCGGGCCGATCCGGTCGCCGCAGCGCAGCGCCTCCCCGCCGCTGCCGGCGAGGCGGACGCAGCCCGGCCCGCCTTGCCCCAGAGAGCCATCATGAATGTCGCTTCCCCCTGTATCGGCGTCTGCCGCATGAATCCCGCCACCGGCTGGTGCGAGGGCTGCCTGCGCACGCTGGACGAGATCGCCAGCTGGAGCCGCGCCAGCGATGCCGACAAGCGCCGCATCCTGCTCGCGGTGGTGGCGCGGCGGCAGGCCACGGAGACGTTGCGATGAGCAACGAAGCCTGCCTGGGCCTGTGCGACATCGACTGGGAAAGCGGTATCTGCAACGGCTGCGGCCGCAGCACCGACGAGATCTACGGCGAGTCCGAAGATGAGCCCGCCCAGCCGCCTACCTCCGCCGTAACGGAAGCCCCTGCCGTCGCGCCGACTCCGGCGCCGCAGCCGGTCGACCAAGGGTGAGCGCACCGCGCCTGCCGGCCACGCTGCAGGTCTTCGAGCGCGGCTGGTTGTCCGCCAATAACGTGCTGCTGGTCGATGGCGACGAGGCTACGCTGATCGACTCCGGCTACCTCAGCCATGCAACGCAGACGGTGGCCCTGGTCGGCAACGCCCTGGGCGAGCGCCGTCTCTCCCGTCTCATCAACACCCACTCCCACTCCGATCACATCGGTGGCAACGCCGCGCTGCAGCGTGCCTTCGGCTGCGCCATCAGCGTGCCCGCCGGCATGGCGGCCGCGGTGGAAAACTGGGACGAAGCCGCGCTGCTGCTGAGTACCGCCGGCCAGGCCGGCGAGCGCTTCCGTCACGATGAGGTGCTGGAGGCTGGCGGCAGCTTTATCGCCGGCGAACTCGGCTGGCAGGCGCTGGCCGCGCCCGGCCACGACATGGATGCGCTGGTGTTCTACAACCCGGAGCAGCGCCTGCTCATCTCCGGCGATGCGCTGTGGCGCGACGGCTTCGGCATTCTCTTCGCCGAAGTGCTGGGCACCGGCGACGGCCTGGGCGCCGCCCGCCGCACGCTGGAGGCCATAGGCAGGCTGGCGGTGGATGCGGTGATTCCCGGCCACGGCGCGCCCTTTGCCGATTTCGACGACGCCATGGCGCGCGCCTTCGCCCGTCTGCATGCCTTCGAAGCCGATGGCGCGCGCATGGCGCGCAACGCCATCCGCGCCTGCATCGCCTTTGACCTGCTCGCCCGCCGCCGCCTGCTGCTGGACGACTTGCCCCGTCTGCTGGACGAGACGCCGCTCTACCGCGAGGCCGACCGCCGCTTCCTTGGCCTGGGCGCCGAAGCGCTGGCCGGCTGGCTGGTGCGCGAACTGGAGCGCGCCGGCCTGGCGCGCCGCGAGGGCGGAGAACTGCTCGCCGCCTGAACGAAGGCGCCGGTGGCTGCGTTATAGTTGGAGCGCCCCCGCCCTTCGTGATTTCCCCCATGCAGATCGTACTCATCAGCGGCCTCTCCGGCTCCGGCAAGAGCATCGCGGTGAATGTGCTGGAAGACGCCAGCTACTTCGTCGTCGACAACCTGCCGGCTGCCCTGCTGCCGCAACTCGTCGCCCACCTGCGCAGCACCGGCTACAAGCGGGTGGCGGTGGCGGTGGACGTGCGCTCCGGCGCCAGCATCGCCGCGCTGCCGCAGCAGGTGGAAGCCCTGCGCAGCATCGTGGACGACCTGCGCTTCATCTTCCTGGAGGCGCGCGACGACGCCCTCATCGCCCGCTTCTCCGAAACCCGCCGCCGCCATCCGCTGGCCAACGAGGGCGTGTCGCTGGAAGAAGCCATCCAGAACGAGCGCGACGCGCTGGAGCCCATCGCCGAACTGGGCCACCGCATCGACACCAGCGACCTGCACGCCAACACCCTGCGTGCCTGGATCAAGGATTTCATCAACGTCGAGGCCAGCGAAGGGCTGACGCTGATGTTCCAGTCCTTCGGCTTCAAGTACGGCATTCCCATGGATGCCGACCTGGTGTTCGACGTGCGCTGCCTGCCCAACCCGCACTACGACCCGCGGCTGCGCCCGCTCACCGGCCGCGATGCGGCGGTGATCGAGTTCCTGGAGAAGATTCCGGAAGTCGGCCGCATGGCGGAAGACATCCGCCTCTTCGTCGCCAACTGGCTGCCGGCCTATGTGCGCGACAACCGCAGCTATCTCACCGTTGCCATCGGCTGTACCGGCGGCCAGCACCGCTCGGTGTACATCGCCGAATGGCTGGCCCGGCGCTTCCGCGACAACGCCCGGGTGATCGTGCGCCACCGCTCCTCGGCGCGCCGGGCGATGGACCGCGACGCCATGCCGCCGCCGGCGTGAGTCCGGCCCCGGCCGCCTGGCGTGGCCTGCTGCGCCCCGGTGATTACGGCATCGCCCTGCTCGGGCTGGTGCTGTGCGTTTATTCGGCGCTCCACCTGTGGCGCGGCGGCGCGCCGGATGGCGCGGTGATACGCGCCGGCGGCAAGGTGTTCGCCCAGGTGGATCTGTCGCGTGCCCGCACGGTGGATGTGCCCGGCCCGCTGGGCATGACCCGCATCGAGATCGAGCCCGGCCGCGCCCGCGTCGCTTCCGATCCCGGTCCGCGCCAGTACTGCGTGCGCCAGGGCTGGCTGAGCCGCGCCGGCGCGGTGGCCATCTGCGCTCCCAACGAGGTCAGCCTCGCCCTTACCGGGCGTGGCGCGGACTATGACTCCCTCAACTATTGAACTCGTCCCCACCGCCGAAGACAGGCGCATCGCCCGCCATGCGGCGGCGGCCATCGCGCTGACGGTGGCGGAGGCGGCCATTCCGCTGCCGCTGCCCGGCGTCAAGCCCGGCCTGGCCAACATCGTCACCCTGGTGGTGCTGGCGCGCTGGGGCTGGCGCGAGGCGGTGTGGGTGGCGCTGCTGCGGGTGCTGGCGGGCAGCCTGCTGCTGGGCCAGTTCCTGGCGCCCGGCTTCTTCCTCAGCTTGTCCGGCTCGGTCGCCAGCCTGCTGGCGCTGGGGTTGGCGATGCATCTGCCGCGGCACTGGTTCGGCCCGGTGAGCCAGAGCATCATCGCCGCCTTCGCCCATATCGGCGCACAGCTGCTGGTGGCGCGGCTGTGGCTGGTGCCGCACGACGGCGTGTTCTACCTGACGCCGGTGTTCGCCGCCGCGGCGGTGGTTTTCGGCACTGCCAACGGCCTCATCGCCGCCCGTCTGCTGAAAGAGCTGGGCATGCCGGCGAGCCGGGAACACTGAACCGGCCAGCGTCTCCAAACCGCATCGGACACGCTGCGGGAGCCTGGAGAGGAAGATGCGAGGACGGTTGTGGAGATGGGCCAGCGCGCTGCTGGCCGCCATCTGCGGCGTGCTTTTCGGCCTGCTGGCCGGGCTGGGCATGGTGAGGGCGGCCGAGTTGCCCAAGGCGGTGGCCGCGCCCCTGCTGGTGGGCGGCGCTGCGCTGCTGGTGCTGTATGCCGGCGAGGCGATCAGCCGCGAAGGCGGTGGCCGGGGGCGCGGCCTGCAGCGGGCGGGCGGCGTGGTGGCGCTGCCGGCGCGCAAGCCGGCGGATTGAATCCACTGCCCCGGCCGCGTTCCGCCGGCCGGGGCGGGCAACTCACTCCCGCGCCGACTGCATGATGGCGTTGGGAATGCGGTCCAGCGGCAGCACGGTTTCGGCGCCGCCCATGCGGATCGCTTCCTTCGGCATGCCGAACACCACGCAGGTGGATTCGTCTTCCGCCACCGTCTGCGCGCCGGCGTCGCGCATTTCCTTGAGGCCGCGGGCGCCGTCGTCGCCCATGCCGGTCATGATCACGCCCAGGGCGTTGCGGCCGGCGAACTTGGCGCAGGAGCGGAACAGCACGTCCACCGAGGGCCGGTGACGGTTCACCAGCGGCCCATCCACCACTTCCACCGTGTATTGGGCGCCACTGCGCGACAGCATCATGTGTTTGCCGCCGGGGGCGATCAGCGCCCGGCCGGGGACGACGCGGTCGCCGTGGCGGGCTTCGCGCACCTCGATCTTGCACAGGCCGTTGAGGCGCTCGGCGAACATCGCGGTGAAGCGCTCCGGCATGTGCTGGACGATGACGATGCCGGGGCAGACCGCCGGCAGCCGCGTCAGCACCGCTTCCAGCGCCTGGGTACCGCCGGTGGAGGTGCCGATGGCGATGATGCGTTCGGTGGTGCGCACCATGTTGGCGCCGCTGCCCAGGCCGGTACCGGGCGAGGCGATCACGGCGTCGGCCGACAGCTTGGGCCGCGGCGTGAAGGCGGCGGCCGCCGCGGTGGCGGGGCTGGCGGCGGCAGCGGGGCGGCTCTGCAGCCTGCGCACGTTGGCGCGGGCGGCGGCCTTCACCGCATGCACGATGTCGTTGGAGCTGTCTTCCAGGAACTGCTTCAGGCCCATCTTGGGCTTGGTGATGACGGATACCGCGCCGGCGGCCAGCGCGTTCATCGTCGCCTCGGCGCCCTTCTCGGCCAGGGAGGAGCAGATCACCACCGGGGTGGGATGCTCGCTCATGATCTTCTTCAGGAAGGTGAGGCCGTCCATGCGCGGCATTTCGATGTCGAGCACGATCACGTCAGGCCACTGCCGCTTCATGTGCTCGATGGCGAACAGCGGGTCGGAGGCGGCGCCCAGCACCTCGATGCCGGGATCCTGCGCCAGCGCCTGCTTGACGACCTGGCGGACCACCGCCGAGTCATCAACGATCATCACGCGTATCGGATTCATTATTGTGGTCTCCTGGGGTGGGGCCGGTTCTCTTCCTGGAACAGCAGCCAGACCTTGCCGCTCTGCACATCGAACACCAGCTTGCGGTGCCCGCAGCCGCCGAGATGCTCGGCGACGACCGGAATGCCGCGTTCGGCCAGCAGGCGATGCGCGGTGTCGATGTTGCGCCGGCCGATGTCCAGCGTCGACCCCTCGGTTTGTTGTTTGGAAAACATATTGCCACCGCCGAATACTTTGGCACGGTAGTCGGCGGCGCGGCTGCGGTAGCGGGCGAAGGCCAGGTCGAACAGCGCCATTGCCTCCTCGCCGTAGCGGCCGTCCGGTGCTTCGCCCTTCGGGTGCTGGCGTTCCGGCAGCATGTAGTGGCACATGCCGCCCAGACCGCGGCCAGGATGCCACAGCACGATGGAGACGCAGGAGCCGAGCAGGGTGCGCAGGCGCAGCGGCCCGCCGGCGAAATGGAATTCGCCCATGCCCAGGTAGCGCTCGGCGGTGGCGGCCATGGCGTCAGTTCTTGACGTAGATGGTGGGGCGCAGCGCATGCAGCTGCTCGGTGACGCCGTTGAGCGTTTCCGAGTGGCCGACGATGAAATAGCCGCCGGGCTTGAGCCGCGGCAGCATGTTGGCCACCACCTTGCGCTTGGTCTCCTGATCGAAATAGATCATGACGTTGCGCAGGAAGATGACGTCGAAGGGGCCGATGTTGGGAATCGGCTCTATCAGGTTCACCTGCATGAACTGCACCTTGGCGCGCAGCTCGCGGTTCACCAGGAAGCTGCCTTCCTGCTCGCGCACGCCCTTGAGGCAGAAGCGCCGCAGATAGCTCTGCGGAATGCCGTCTATGCGCTCCATCTGGTAGTGGCCGCGGCGGGCGCGCTCCAGCACCTGGGTGGAGATGTCCGAGCCGACGATCTTCCAGCCGCTTTCGCCCAGCTTGTCCGACAGGATCATGGCCAGCGAATAGGGCTCCTCGCCGCTGGAGCAGGCGCCGCTCCAGATGGAGAAGGTGCTGCCAGGCACGCGCGCCGGCAGGATCTCGTTCACCAGGAAGTCGAAGTGCTTGGGTTCGCGGAAGAAGTAGGTTTCGTTGGTGGTCAGCAGGTCCACCATGGTCTGGCGTTCCTGCGGGTCTTCACCGCTGGAAACCAGCCGGAAGTAGTCGGCGAACTCGCTCAGTCCGCGTGCCTTCAGCCGCCGGGTGAGGCGGCCGACCAGTAGCACCTTCTTGGACGGCGCCAGGTAGATGCCGGCCAGCTGGTAGAGCAGGCGCTGGAAGCGGGCGAAATCCTGGTCGCTGATGCTGCCCGGCGGCTGGGCGGAAGGCGGCGCGGCCATGTCAGCGCGGCTCCCGGCGGCCGGGGGCCGCCGTTTGGTTGGGCGCCGGCCTCATGTCGGCCGCGCTCCGCCGACGGGGTTGTCGTTGGTGCGGAAGAACAGCATGAGTTCCTGCAGCTGCTGGGCCTGGGCGCCCATCTCTTCCGAGGTGGCGGCCAGTTCCTCCGAAGCGGAGGCGGAATGTTGGGTCACCTGGTTGAGCTGGCCGATCGCCTGGTTGATCTGGCTGACGCCGGTGCTCTGCTCCTCGGAGGCGGAGGAGATTTCCTGCACCAGGTCGGAGGTCTTGCGGATGCTGGGCAGCATCTGGTCCAGCAGGCGGCCGGCCTTGTCGGCCAGCTTCACGCTGGAGCCGGCCAGCTCGCGGATTTCGCGGGCGGCGACCTGGCTGCGTTCGGCCAGCTTGCGCACCTCGGCGGCGACCACTGCGAAACCCTTGCCGTGTTCGCCGGCGCGGGCGGCTTCGATGGCGGCGTTCAGCGCCAGCAGATTGGTCTGGTAGGCGATGTCGTCCACGATGCCGATCTTTTCGGCGATGGCCTGCATGGCGGTGACCGTTTCCTTCACTGCCGAGCCGCCCTCGCTGGCTTCGCCGGCGGCCTTGGAGGCGATGTCGTCGGTGATCTTGGCGTTCTCGGTGTTCTGCACCACGGAGGAGGTGGTTTCCTCCAGCGTGGAGGAAATCTGCTCCACGCTGGCGGCCTGCTCGGAGGCGCCTTGAGACAGTGACTGGGCGGTGGAGGAGACTTCCTCAGAGGCGGAGGAGAGGTTGTCCGCCGCGCTGCGGATCTCGCCGATGATGCGGGAGAGCTGGGCGACCATGTTCTGCATCGCCGCCAGCAGCTGGCCGACTTCGTCGCCGCTGCGCACGTCGATGCGCACCGTGAGGTCGCCTTCAGCCAGGGCGTTGGCGGCGTTCATCGCCTCCTGCACCGGCCGCAGCACCACCCGGCGCAGCACCAGGGTGAGCAGGGCGAGCAGGGCGGCGGCGAACACCAGGCCGCCGATCAGCACCGGCAGCGCGCGCGTCCAGCCGGCCATCCGCACTTCGGCGTCGTTGGAGGCGACGGCCACCGAGAAGCCCCAGGCGGGGAAGGGCTGGCGCTGCACCGTCCAGCCGTCGGTGCCGGCCAGGCGGTCGGCGATGCCCTTGGCGTCCTGGCCGGTGGTCCACAGGAAAGGCTGGCCCTTGTCGTCCAGCAGGGCGACGAAGCCGGAGCCGAAGCGTTCGGCCTTGCCGACCTGTTCCTTGAGGATGGGCAGGTCCGCCTTGAAGCCGACGTACCAGGCGCCGATCACTTCGCCGGCGCCGTTGCGGATGGGCTCGTAGCCGGTGAGGTAGGGCGAGCCGAGGATGCCGACCTGGCCGTAGTAGGGCTGGCCGGCGGTGAGCGCCTTCCAGGCCGCGCCCTGCGGGTCCAGCACGGTGCCGACGGCGCGCTTGCCGTCGCGCAGCACATTGGTGGCGATGCGGACGAAATCCTTGCCGTCGCGCACGAACAGGGTGGCGGTGCCGCCGGCCATGGCGGTCACCTGGTCCACCAGCGCGGTGGCGTCGGTCTGCGCCTGGCCGCCGAAGAACAGCGCCGGCACTTCGCGGCCGGCGATGCTGGCGCGGCCGCTCGCGCTGGCGGAGCCGGCGGCGGCGCTGCGGTCGCGGAACAGCTTCATCGAGGTCTGCACCTGCTCGCCGGTCAGCGTGTCGGTGACGTGCAGCAGGTTGATGATGGCGGTGGCGCTGCGCTCGGATTGCACCGCGACTTCGTCGCTGATGCGGTTCGTTTCGGTGATGGCGAGCACGACGGCGCCTATCACCAGCGCGATGGTGAGCGGCAGGAAGCCGAACAGGGCGAAGCGGGCCAGGATGCCGAGGCGATACATTGGATGGTCGTCCGGTGCGCCGGCTTCAGCCGGCGTTGTCGTTGGCGGGAACTGCCTCGGCGGTGGCGCCGAGCTGGGCCATTTCCTCGACCGACAGCACGCGGTCGAGGTCCAGGATGATGACGAAGCGGCCATCCACCTTGCCCATCGCGCGGATGAAGTCGGTGCGGATGCGCGAGCCGAAGGCCGGCGGCGGTTCGATGTCGGTGGCCGGAATCTCCAGCACTTCGTTCACGCTATCGACCATGATGCCGATGTCCTGGCGCAGCTCGCCATCCTCCACCGCCTGCACCAGCTCGACGATGACGATGCAGGTGCGGCGGGCGATCTCGGTCTGGCGGCTGCCGAAGCGGGCCGACAGGTCGATCACCGGCACCACCGCGCCGCGCAGGTTGATCACGCCGCGGATGAAGGCCGGCATCATCGGGATCTCGGTGAGGCTGCCGTACTCGATGATCTCCTTGATGTGGAGGATGCCGATGGCAAAGATTTCCGCATTCAGGGTGAAGGTGAGGTACTGCTGCGGCGCTTCGGCGGCGGCAGCGGCAACCGTTTTGGTGTCGCGGGCGACGATCTGTCCCATGTCGTGGGCTCCTCAGAAGCGCTCGAAGTCCTGCTCGTCGAACGAGAGGGCTGTGTTCTTGGGCAGCGGCTTGCCGGTGGAGCGCGGCGCGGCGGCGCGGCCACGCGGGGCGGCGGCGGGCGCCGGGGCCGGCTTCGGCAGGGGCTCGGCGGCCGGCGGCTGACGGCGGCTGGCGGTGATGGCCTGGCGGGCGGCGGTCTTCAGCGGCGCGGCGTTTTCCTCCACGCGGAAGAACTGCATCAGGTTCTGCAGCTGCTGGGCCTGGGCACCCATCTCTTCCGAGGTGGCGGCCAGTTCTTCGGAGGAGGAGGCGGAGTGCTGGGTCACTTGGTTGAGCTGGCCCACCGCCTGGTTGATCTGGGCGACGCCGGCGCTCTGCTCCTCGGAGGCGGAGGAGATTTCCTGCACCAGGTCGGAGGTCTTGCGAATGCTGGGCAGCATCTGGTCCAGCAGGCGACCGGCCTTGTCGGCCAGCTTCACGCTGGAGCCGGCCAGTTCGCCGATTTCGCGTGCCGCGACCTGGCTGCGTTCGGCCAGCTTGCGCACTTCGGCGGCGACCACTGCGAAACCCTTGCCGTGCTCGCCGGCGCGGGCGGCTTCGATGGCGGCATTCAGCGCCAGCAGGTTGGTCTGGTAGGCGATGTCGTCCACGATGCCGATCTTCTCGGCGATGGCCTGCATGGCGGTCACGGTTTCCTTCACCGCGTTGCCGCCCTCGCTGGCTTCGCCGGCGGCCTTGGAGGCGATGTCGTCGGTGATCTTGGCGTTCTCGGTGTTCTGCACCACGGAGGCGGTGGCCTGCTCCAGCGTGGAGGAGATTTCCTCGACGCTGGCGGCCTGCTCGGAGGCGCCCTGAGACAGCGACTGGGCGGTGGAGGAGACTTCCTCCGAGGCGGAGGAGAGGTTGTCCGCCGCGCTGCGGATCTCGCCGATGATGCGGGAGAGCTGGGCGACCATGTTCTGCATCGCCGCCAGCAGCTGGCCGGTTTCGTCGCGGCGGCTGGCGTCGATATGCACCGCCAGGTTGCCTTCGGCCAGCGCGTTGGCCACGCCCACCGCTTCGCGCACCGGCTGAACGATGGAGCGGGTGATGAAGACGGCGAACAGCACCGCCAGCAGGATGGCGATGACGCCGAGCACGATCAGCACGGTGCGGGCGGATTGGGCGCTGTCCGTCGCGCGCGCGCCGGCTTCATCCATCTGCTGGGTTTCGTACTTGATCAGGTCGTTCAGGGCTTCGATGTAGGCGGTCTGGGCCAGGCGCAGCTCGCCGGTGACGATGGTGCTGGCTTCTTCCAGGCGGCCGGCCTGGATGGCTTCCATCGCACGCTGGCGCGGCGGACGGTAGGCGGCGCGGACGGTTTCGACCTTCTGCAGCAGCGCCTTGTCCTCGGCGGTGGAGGCGTTGGCATTGAGCTTTTCCAGGGCCGCGGTGACGTTCGCGGTGGTCTGGCTCTGGCGCTCCAGCGCATCCTGGCGTTCCTGCGGAGTGCGGGCCAGCACCAGGTCGCGCATCGCGGTGCCGGCGACGTTGAGCTGGTCGATGACGGTGTTGGACCAGACCGTCATCGGGAAGCGCTGCTTGACGGTGGATTCGATTTCATTGCCCAGGCTGCCGAGCCGGATGACGCTCACCGCGGTGATGATGAGCAGCATCAGGATGACCACGCCGAAGGCGAGGGCGAGTTTTACGCCGATACGCAGGTTGCCGAACATTTTGGGCCTCGGTGCAGAGACGGATTTGATGGGAATGGCAGGGAAATCGGTTTTGCGGTCTAGCTGCGGCTGAGGACTGCGCTGGGCTCGTCGCGGCGGGCGGCGAGCTGGATCAGGGCCTGCACGTCGAGAATGAGGGCGACTTCACCGCTACCGAGGATGGTGGAGCCGCCGATGCCGCGCAGGTTGCGGAACAGATGGCCCAGCGGCTTGATCACCGTCTGGAACTCGCCCAGCAGTTCATCGACGACGATGCCCGCCTTCTGGCCAGCGGCCTTGACCACGATGACGTTCTCTCGCGCCGGCTGCTCGCCGCGGATCTCGAACAGGTCGCGCAGGCGGATGAAGGGCAGCACCTCGCCGCGCAGGTTGAGGTAATGGCTGTCGCCGGCCTGCGGCGGCAGCTCCAGGCATTCCACCACCATGTCCAGCGGCACCACGTAGCCGGAGTTGCCGGCGCCGACCAGGAAGCCGTCGATGATGGCCAGCGTGAGCGGCAGGCGGATGGTGAAGCGGGTGCCTTCGCCCGGCTTGGAATCCACTTCCACCCGGCCGCGCAGGCTCTGGATGTTGCGCTTGACCACGTCCATGCCGACGCCGCGGCCGGACAGGTTGGACACCTTGTCGGCGGTGGAGAAGCCGGGTTCGAAGATGAGGTTGTAGATCTCCTGGTCGCTCAGCGTGTGGCCGGCCGGCACCAGGCCGCGCTCCACCGCCTTGCGCGCGATCTTCTCGCGATTGAGGCCGCCGCCGTCGTCGGCAACCTCGATGACGATGCTGCCGGAGTCGTGGCAGGCGTTCAGCGACAGCCGGCCGCGCTCGGATTTGCCGGCGGCGGCGCGCGCCTCGGCCGGTTCGATGCCGTGGTCGATGGCGTTGCGCACCAGGTGCATCAGCGGGTCGCCGATCTTTTCGACCACGCTCTTGTCCAGTTCGGTTTCGGCGCCGCTCACCGCCAGCTCGATGTCCTTGCCCAGCTCCTTGGAAACGTCGCGCACTACCCGGTTGAAGCGGTTGAAGGTTTCGCCGATCTGCACCATGCGCAGTTGCAGCGCGGAGTCGCGGATGCTTTCCACCAGCCGGCTCATCACCGAGGTGGCCTCGGTGAGTTCGGCCAGGCCGGAGCGGGCGGCCAGCAGGTTCACGCCGGCGCCGGCAATCACCAGTTCGCCGACGAGGTCGATCAGCGCGTCCAGCTTGTCGGCCTGGATGCGGATCAGCCGCGCTTCGGCGGCCTTCTTTTCGCCGACCTGCTTTTGTTTCACCACCGCGGCTTCGACCAGCTCCGGCTGGACGACCTGCTGCTCGACCAGGATTTCGCCCAGCGGCACCGGCGGTACGGCCTCCTCGGCTGCAGCGGCTTCCGGCGCCTGCTGCGCGGCGAGGCCGACGTCCAGCTCGGCCTGGGTCAGCGCGCCCACCCGCACCAGGATCTCGCCCAGGCGCATCGGGTCTTCCGGCAGCGCCTTGATCAGGGCGACATAGTCGGCGAGGCGGCTGCGCGGCGGCAGGATGTGCAGCGTGCAGTCGTCGCGCACGAAGTCGAACACCCGCTCGATGGCGGCCTTGTCGGCGCTGGAGGCGAAGTGGATCTCGAAGCCGAGGTAGCAGGCTTCCGGGTCCATGTCGTCGGCCACCGGCATGGCGTCGGCCAGGGTTTCCAGGCGGACGATGGTGCCGAGCGAGGTGAGGTAGCGCAGGAAGGACAGCGGGTCCATGCCCTGGCGCAGCACGTCCGGGCCGAAGCGCAGGGAGATGTGCCAGAAGTCGGTTTCCACCACGCCGCCGCCGCTGCTTTCCACCGTGCCGTCGCTGGTGGCGGGCGGGGCGCTGGCGCTGGCGGCCTTGCCGCCTTCGCCGCTCAGCCAGCCGCGCTGCAGGCGGTCCAGCAGGGCGTTGCCGTCGGCCTGCAGCTCGGCGGCCGGCGCCGGCGTGCCGGATTCGAGCACGTCCAGCAGGGCGTTGATGTGGTCGGAGCAGGCGAGCAGCACGGCGACGAGGTCGCCATCGACGGCGATCTCGCCGTTGCGCAGCTTGTCCAGCGCGTTCTCGACCACGTGGGTGAAGGCGACGATGAAGTCGCATTCCACCACGCCGGCGCCGCCCTTGATGGTGTGCGCCGAGCGGAAGATGGCATTGAGCGTGTCCGCGTCGCCGGGCGAGTTCTCCAGCTCCAGCAGGGCCGCTTCCATGGCCGCGAGCTGTTCGCGGCTCTCGGTGACGAAGACTGTGGTGATTTCATCCATGATCGCGACCGTCTCAGCCTTCTTGTGCGGGAATCAGCATGGGATCGCCGAAGTCGGCGGCCATGTTGAAGAAGTCCACCGTCTCCCGCACCACCGGGCTATGGGCGACGATGCGGGCCTGCTTGCCCAGCCGGCGCGCTTCGCGCTTGACCAGGATGAGCAGCTGGAAGCCGGCGGTGTCGATCTCGCCGACGGTGGAGAGGTCCAGTTCGAGTTCGTCGCAGCCGGTGAGGGCTTCGACCAGGATCTGTTTCTGGGTGGCGGCGTTGTAGATCGTCATGTCATCGACGATCGCCAGGCGCTGGCAGCCGGTCGTGGCTTTGCTCATGGCGGAGAACTCAGAAAAGTTCGACCTTGGAACCGCCGCCGGTCGAGGAATCCGACTGGTGGAGGGAGGAGTTGTGGGTGTTGCGCTGCTGGTCCATCACGTAGCGGGAGTAGATCTCCTCCAGATGGACGGATAGCGGGGTGTAGCGGAAGTCCGGGTTCTCGGCCTGCACCAGGCGCTCGGCGAGCTGGTCCAGGTGCTGGTCCAGGCGCTGCAGGGCCTCGGAGGTCTGCTCGATCTGCTGCCGGGTCACGTCCTGGAACTGCACGCTGGCCAGCGCATCCATGAACATCTGCGCCAGTTCCTGGCTGCTGGCGCTCACGGTTTCGATGACTCGGCCCTGGTGCAGCAGGATTTCCTCATAGCTGTGGCCGAGGTCGGTGAGCTGATCGGCGAACTGGCTGAGGGCTGCCTGTTCGCGGTCCAGGTTGTTGGCGGAGAGCTTTTCCTGCAGCTGGGTTTCGATGGTGCTGGCCACACCCTGGATGCCGCGGTTGATGGCGATGACCGCTTTTTCCGTCTCGGCCGACAGCTTGCGCACCTCGTCCGCCACCACCGAGAAGCCGCGCCCGGCTTCGCCCGCGCGCGCCGCTTCGATGGCAGCGTTGAGGGCGAGCAGGTTGGTCTGCGCGGCGATGTCCTTGATCAGCCGGGTAAGGGCTTCCAGTTCGCGCGCCTCGCCGACCACCTTGGCGATACGGGCCTGATCCTCGGCCGCCTCGGCAATGCGGTTCTCGATGTACTGCCGCATCTCGACAATGAGCTTCTGGTTGTTGGCGATGCGTTCTTCCGAGTCGTGCGCCATCTGGTTGGACTCGGAGGAGCTGGTGGCAACGAAGGTGTTCAGATTGCCGACCACGCCGTCGATGGCCTGCAGCCGCTCGGTGATCTGGTAGGCGGCAAGCTCGGTCTGCTGGATCACGCTGTCCAGCTGGCCGCGCAGCACGTCGTTGAAGGTCGGCACTGCGCGCAACTCGGTGACCACCTCGTCCGATACCGACGACACATTGCTGGAGGTGTGCTGCAGCTGCTCCTGCGAGGTGGCGAAGCCGTACATGTGGTCGCGGAAGAAGGCGAGCGACACCAGACGCTGGCCGAGGTAGGCCACGCTGACGATGAGCACCGTGCCGATCGCGTCACCGAAGGGTTGGGCCAGGCCCACCGACGGCAGGAAGCGGGCATGGAACCATTCGTTGAGGAGGAACACCGTCAGCCCCGCCACCGCTGCGACGGTGGCGAAAACGATGATGGAGCGGCGCAGTAGGGTGTGAAGTGGCATCTCAGCGCATGACCAGCTTGATCGTGTTGAGGAGTTCGTCCGCCGAGGCGGGCTTCACGATCCAGCCGGAAGCGCCCGCGGCCTTGGCTTCGGCCTTCTTGGACTGCTGCGATTCGGTGGTCAGGAACAGGATGGGCATGAAGCGGTAGGGGGTGAGCTTGCGCACCTCCTTGATGAACTCGATGCCGTTCATGCCCGGCATGTTGAGGTCGGTGATCAGCAGATCGACCTTCACCCCCGCTTGGAACTTCTTGAGGGCGTCGAGGGCATTGGGCGCCTTTTCCACCCCGTATCCGGCCTTGCCGAGGATGTTGGAGATGGACAGCAGGATGGTGGCGGAGTCGTCGACGAGGAAGATCGTTTTCATGGCCTGTACGCGCGGTTGTATGGTCGGGTTGAACAGCCGTTTCCTTGTGGTACTTCGGCTGCGGCCCCTTCTTAACACTTTACGACGCGGACTAAAAAGAACTTTAGGTCGACCGCCGTGCCATCCTGCACGGACCATGCCGGCCGCCCCGATACGGGGTTTGCCGGCCTAATGCCAAGGTGTTACACGCCGTGCTTATGGAACCAGGCGAGAAGGCGCTTCCAGCCGTCTTCTGCTGCTTCCTTGCGATAGCTCGGACGGTAGTCGGCGTGGAAGGCATGGGGCGCGTCGGGATAGACCACGATTTCGCTCTTGCCGCCGGCCTTCTTCAGCTCGGTCTGCATCGCTTCGACGTCGTGCAGCGGAATGCCCTGGTCCTGTCCGCCGTAGAGGCCCAGCACCGGCGCGTGCAGGCCGCCGGCGATGTCCAGCGGATGCTTGGGCGTGAGCGGCGAGGGCGCGCCATCCAGCTTGCCGTACCAGGCCACGCCGGCCTTCACCTTGGCGTTGTGCGCGGTGTACAGCCAGGTGATGCGGCCGCCCCAGCAGAAGCCGGTGATCGCCAGCCGGGCAGGGTCGCCGTCCTTGCCCAGAGCCCAGGCGGCGGTGGCGTCCAGATCGGCCAGCACCTGGGCGTCCGGCACCTTGGAAACGATGGTTTCGAGGATGGCGCCGATGTTCTCCAGCTTGGAGGGATCGCCCTGGCGGAAATAGAGCTCAGGCGCGATCGCCAGATAGCCCTGCCTGGCGAGGCGGCGGCAGACATCGCGGATGTACTCGTGCACGCCGAAGATCTCCTGCACCACCAGCACCGTCGGCAGCTTGCCCGTGGCCTGGGCGGGGCGGGCGTAGTAGATCGGCAGGGCGCCGCCTTCGACCGGGATGCTGGCGGTGCCGGCGTCCAGGTTGTCGCTGCTGGTGCTGATCACCGTCTGCGCCTGCACCGGCTGCACCGCCAGCGCGAAGCCGGCAGCGGCCACGGTGGTGATGAAGCTGCGCCGGTCGGAGCAGCTTGAGGGCAGCAGGCTGTCGAATTCCTTCGTCGTCGTCATTCAGGATCTCCTTCTTCCGGGGAAAGGCTTGTGCTTGTTTGGGGCAGCGGCAGGCTGCTCGTCTGAATCCTAGCAGGCCTAACGCAGACGCCCCGGGCGGGGCAATGTTCCCGGGAAGAAGGTGAACGGCGCTATCCGGAGAGAGGCTGCGGATGCCGCGTTGCTGCGGGTTGCAGGATTCGTCTGCCCGGGTGATCCGGAGAGCGACATGTCGCGTGTGCCGTGTTGAGAAAAATCGCCCCGTTACGGGTAACGAGGATGTCATTTTCGGCAATCTGAACGGTATATACTCCCGGCCGCGCTTTGCCTGACATATTGCTGAATATCCGGGGGATAAACCTGATGGAGCGATATCAAAACCTCAGCGGCCGCTCGAGTATTACCGGCTACGAGATCAGTGACGAACAGATCGTGGTCGAGTATGACGACGGTTCCGCCTATCTCTTCACCAAGGGCAGTATCGGGGCCGGGAGTGTTACCGAAATGGCCCGTCTGGCGCGCAGTGGCTACGGGCTATACAGCTATATCGCCGCGGTGGTGAAGAAGCGCCGGGCGAAGCGCATCCGCTGATCAGAGAGGCGGCCTGCAGGTTCTCTACAGCCGCCTTCAGTGCAGCAGGATCCAGCCCACGGCAAAGCTCAGCATGCCGATGGCGGCGAGCAGCGCGATCATTACCCGCCGCTCCTCATGCGTCTTCCGCTGCCTGCCCAGCAGATGCACCGCGCCTATGGCCGCCAGCAAAGAGCCGCCGCAGGCGATCGTGATCGGCAGCAGAAAGAGATAGAGGCCGTTAAACACGGTTGCCGGTGCGGCGCCCAGCTCAATTAACAATGCTTCTCCTTCTGGATGGAGGGCAGGCCCTTCCTGGAAAGGCGGCCGGACGTGGATTTTCTTCAGCTCCCATTGCAAACATCTTAGCGACGGCGTTTGGCCCGCGACCCCGATCAGATCAAATGCGGCCCATTGTCTTGGGTGGAATGCTCTCGGTTGGATCGGGCGTGCCGCTCAATATGACTGCTTGCGGGCAGACGAAGCTGCTAGGGGCCTTGCTTCGGCTGTGGCCTGCCCTGCTCAGTTGAACTCCGAGCAGCCCAGGTCGTACTTCCTGCGCACTGCCTTTCGCCGTTCTTCCTTGAGGTATTCGGTGGAGTGGTGGCGGGCGGCCTCGTCAATGCGTTCGATCTTGTGGCGCAGCCAATTGCATTCACCCGCGTTGCTTTCTCCGAACCAGGGCTCATCGGCCCGTGCAATGACTCCGACCGTGGCGCTCGATGGCGTCTCCAGCTGAGCGAGCTGCACGGGCGTTGTCCTTGCGGCCACGCTCAGTGAGCCATTCTTCACCTCGGCCTGTTTTACGCCGGTGGGGCAGGGCTCGTCTTGATAGGTGACGGTGCCAGCCTGCTCGCAGCGATAAAGGCCGTTGGCGTGGCGCCGCTGGGGTTCAGGCTTGGGCATGCCGCCGATCGAGGGGGCGACGGCGGCGCTGGGCGACGGGGCAGGATCGGGCTCCAAGCGCTGCTCGGCCAGCCACGCTTGCATGCTCTGATAGTCATGCCAGACATACAGGCCAAGCGCGCCGCCGATGGCGAGGGTCAAGGCTATGGCGAGTAGATTCTGTTTCATGCCATAAGAATTTACTCGGGCTGCTTTCGGAGCAACTGGCGCTGTGGGCTGGGTGTGACGAATATCACGCAGCCTGGATCGAGCCGCCGCGATCTGCACCGGCGCTAGTCATGAAGGCGCTGTTTGCATGCTGAAGCGGTCACGTTTTGGTCACAGCGCGAGGTGGAAACACAAACGCCACCTGGGAAGGTGGCGTTAAGTGCTTGAGCTTGCTGCAAATTCTGGTGGGTCGGGCGAGGCTCGAACTCGCGACCAACGGATTAAAAGTCCGCTGCTCTACCGACTGAGCTACCGACCCAAAAACGAGCGCGGCAGTATAGGTGCTGAGGAAAAGAAGGTCAACTAAGCGGGCTGCTGGCGATCCAGATGGATGCAGCCGTACGCGCTCAGCCTTCCCGCATCATCAGCCAGTACTGCACCTTCATCGTGACGATGGCTCCGGCGATGATGGCTGCGGTGGTGAGGACAGAGCCCAGCGCCAGCGTGGAGAGGCCGGACAGGCCCTGGCCTATGGTGCAGCCCACCGCGGTGACGCCGCCCATACCCATCAGCAGGCCGCCGACGATATGGCGTACGAGGTCGGCCGAATCGCGGAAGCTCTCGATGCGGAAGCTGCGATTGAGCAGCGCGCACAGCGCCGAGCCGCAGACCACGCCGAGCACGCTGGCGATGCCGAAGGTGACGATGCGGCTGGTGTCGCTCCACAGCTGCAGCAACTCCAGCGTGTAGGCCACCGGGGCGACGAAGGTCAGCGATTCCGCACGGCCGCTGTTGGTGCCGATGAAGGCTTCCTCCAGCGTTTCCGGGTGCTCGGCAACGTAGCCGAGATGCCCAGTGACGTACCAACAGGCGATGATGAGTGCGCCCACGCCCAGGCCGCCGAGCAGGATGTCGCCGCGCCAGGCATCGCGCTGGCCGAGGGCGAAGGCCAGCAGAACGATGGTGGCCCCGCCGGCCGCGAGCATCACCGCTGTCTCTGGAGCCAAGCCGGCGGCAGACAGGAAGGCGGGAATGGTCTGGCTGTGGCCCAGCTCGACATTCACCGAGTCGAGGAAACGCACCCGCCAGACCCCGGTGAGGCCGCGCAGCGTCATCGATGCGCCGATGGCGAGGAAGGTGAAGACCACCAGCGATTTCAGGTTGCCGCCACCCAGCCGGATCAGCGTCTTGCTGCCGCAGCCTGAGCTCAGCACCATGCCGACACCGAACAGCAGGCCGCCGACGAGATGGGACAACCAGATCAGCCGGCTACCGGTGTAGATGGTCTTGGCCGGGTCGAACAGGCCGGCGAGTTGTAGTGCCGCGGTGCCGAGGATGGCGGTGGCGATGGCCAGCAGCCACATGCGCATGCGGCCCCAGTCGCCGATGTTGATGATGTCGGAGACGGCGCCCAGCGTGCAGAAGTGGGTCTTGTTGCCGATGAAACCGAACAGCCCACCAATGGCGAAGGCGAGCCAGGCGATGGTGGCGGTGGAGACCAGGGCGTCTTCCATGATGCGGCGGAGAATTTTGGACAGCCCGGGATTCTAGCGGGCATCGCGGCGGTGGCGGCGATCTTTGCGCTGCGCGGGCCAGTCTCCGCCGGCTGCCGAGCGGCCCGCAGATGGCCGATCAGATGTTGCGCGGCTGGTAGGGCGTGGGGTCGCTGATGCCTGCGGCTTCAAAGCCGGCGCGGCGTAGGCGGCAGGCGTCGCAGCGGCCGCAGGCACGGCCGTTGTCGTCCGCCTGGTAGCAGGACACGGTGAGGCTGTAATCCACGCCCAAGGCGGTACCGCGGCGGATGATGTCGGCCTTGGAGAGGTCGATCAGCGGCGCATGGATGGTGACGCCGTTGCCTTCGACGCCAGCCTTGGTCGCCAGGTTGGCCATGGTCTCGAAGGCCTTGATGAATGCCGGGCGGCAGTCGGGGTAGCCGGAGTAATCCACCGCATTCACGCCGACGAAGATGTGGCGGGCGTCCAGCACCTCCGCCCAGGCCAGCGCGATGGACAGCATGACGGTGTTGCGCGCCGGTACATAGGTGACCGGGATGCCATCGGCCTCGACGTCCTCCGGTACCGCGATGGACGGATCGGTGAGCGCAGAGCCGCCGAACTGCCCCAGGCCGACGCGGGCGAGGCGATGCTCCCTGGCGCCCAGTGCATCCGCGACGCGCTTGGAGGCGGTCAGCTCGGCGGCGTGGCGCTGGCCATAGGACACGGACAGGGCATAGCTTTCCAGTCCCATGTCGCGGGCGATGGCTAGGCAGGTGGCGGAGTCCAGGCCGCCGGACAGGAGGACGACGGCACGCTGCTTGTCGGTCATGGGGTGAGTTCCGTGTCGTGGTGCGAGGCTGCCGGGCTCAGCGGCCGCGGGCGTCGTTCCACAGAATCTTGTGCAACTGTAGTTGAAAGCGCACCGGCAGGCGGTCGCGCACTATCCATTCCGCCAGGTCTGCCGGGTCGAGGTCGCCGGCCACCGGCGACAGCAGCACGGTGCAGCGGCGGGTGAGCGCATGCTCGGCGATACGCGCCTTCGCCCACTCGTAGTCGGCGGCGTCGGCGAGAACGATCTTCACTTCGTCCGAGGCATTCAGGAAGGGAATGTTCTCGTAGCGGTTCTTGGCCTCTTCGCCGGAGCCGGGGGCCTTCAGATCCATGATGCGGGAAACCCGCGGATCTACCGTCGAGATGTCCAGTGCACCACTGGTTTCCAGCGACACCGAGTAGCCGGCGTCGCACAAGGCGGTGAGCAAGGTCGGACAGGACTTCTGCGACAGCGGCTCGCCGCCGGTGACACAGATGTGCTGCAGGCCATGGCGGGCGACCTCCTCCAGCACCGAGGCCACGTTACGGCCCTCGCCGCCCTGGAAGGCGTAAGCGGTGTCACACCACACGCAGCGCAGCGGACAGCCGGTGAGGCGGACGAAAACGGTGGGGAGGCCGACGCGGGTCGATTCGCCCTGAACCGAGGCGAAGATTTCCGTGATGCGAAGCTTGGCGGCGGCCGGAGCCGCCGTCGATACCGCCATGATCAGCGCTTGCCGAGGCGTTGCTTGGCCGTTTGCGCGGCGTTGCTGCTCGGGTAGCGTTCCACCAGCGACTGCAGGGTGCGCTGGCTGTTCCGGGCATCGCCCATGGCCTGCTGGCTGTTCGCCAGGCCGAGCATGGCGTCGGGCGCCATGGCGTCGTTGGGCCACTTGCCGAGAACGGTGTTGAAGTGGTTGGAGGCGGCGGAAACTTCCTTGACCTGCAGGGCTGCATTGCCGGCCCAGAAGTGGGCTCCGGGCAGGAAGCCGCTGGAGGGATACTTGCCGATGAAGGCGTCGAAGGCGGCCAGGGCTTCACGCGCCTTGCCTTCCTTCAGCAGGTTGAGACCCGCTTCGTATTCGGCGGATTCGGCCGCGGGATCCACCGGAGCCTGGGCTTGCGCCTGCTGGGTGGCCGCGACCGTTTCCAGCTGCCTCAGCCGGTTGTCGAGGTCGACATAGAAATCGCGCTGGCGTTGCTTGAGTGATTCGACTTCGTTCAGCACTACCTCGAGCTGGCCGCGCAAGCGGGCCACCTCGTCGCGAAGTTGTTGGTTCTGGTTGGCAAGTTCGAGCTGGCCATTGCGGGCCGTGGCGATCTGGCTTTCCAGGTCCTGTCGCATTTCGACGATCTGACGACGCGCCTCGGCGTCGTCGAACAGGCCCGCATGGGCGGGCCCGGCCGACGACAGTGCGAGTAGCGCCACCAGCGGCACGAGGCGCTTCATCTCAGAACTCGCCCGAGTACAGGATGTCGCTGCGGCGGTTCTGCGCGAAGCAAGCGTCGGAGCTTTCGGTGCAGCGCGGCTTCTCTTCACCCAGGCTCACGGATTCGATCTGGCCTTCCTTGGCGCCCAGCAGTTGCAGCGCTTGCTTGACGGCGTCGGCACGCTTCTGGCCCAGAGCCAGGTTGTACTCGCGGCTGCCGCGTTCGTCGGTGTTGCCCTGGATCAGGATGCGCATTTGCGGGTTCTGGACCAGGAAGCGGGCGTGGGCTTCGACCAGCGGCTTGGCTTCGGCCTTGATGACGAAGCTGTCGAAGTCGAAGAACACGCTGCGCTTGGACAGGATGTTGTTCGGGTCGGTGAGGGCGGCGATGCCGGAGCCGGACACGGACGGCGCGGTCACGGTAGCGACACCGGAACCGGAGCCGGCGCGGTCTTCGACCTTGGCACCAGTTTGCTCCGGGCCACCGGGGCTGGAGCACGCGGCGAGCAGAGCGGCAAGTAGAGCGGGCAGAACGAGTTGCTTCATGGATGTTTCTCCAGTTCGTCTTATGTTGGACAGACAGCAGCGTTATTGCTTCTGTGCGGGGCCCCAGGCGGGTTCCCGCACGTCGGCGGCCTGCACCGAAAGACGCTGTTTCACCCGGCCATCGGACGAAACGGCCGCGAGTATGCCCCTGCCGCCGCTTTCGGAGGCGTAGAGGATCATGCGGCCGTTGGGGGCGAAGCTGGGCGATTCGTCTCGCGTCGAATCGGTGAGGATCGTGGTCTGGCGGGTGGTCAGGTCTTGGACCGCCACCTGGAAGCGACCGTTGTTGCGGGTGATGAAGGCGAGCAGGCGGCCGTCTGCGGACGGGCGCGGCGTGACGTTGTACGTGCCTTCGAAGGTAACCCGCTGGGCGCTGCCGCCGCCGGTCGGAATGCGATAGATCTGCGGGCTGCCGCCGCGATCGGAGGTGAAGTAGATCCACTGGCCGTCCGGCGCCCAGGCCGGTTCGGTGTCGATGCCGGAGGAGGTGGCCAGGCGGCGCACGCCGGAGCCATCAGCCGACAGCACGTAGAGTTGCGACAGGCCGTCCTTGGTCAGCACCACCGCCAATTGCTGGCCATCGGGCGACCAGGTGGGCGCCGAGTTGGAGCCCTTGAAGTTGGCAACGACCTGACGCTGGCCGGTGGCCAGGGTGTGGACGTAGATGATGGGCTTCTTCTGTTCGAAGGAGACATAGGCCAGACGCTGACCATCCGGCGACCAGGCCGGAGAGATGATGGGCTCGCGGGATACCAGCGCCGCCTGCGGATTGGCGCCGTCGGCGTCGGCAATCTGCAACTCGTAGCGGGTGCCGCTCTTCACCACGTAGGCGATGCGGGTGGAGAAGTAGCCTGGCAGGCCGGTGAGCTTCTCGTAGATGAAGTCGGCGATGCGGTGGGCTGTGAGGCGGTTCTGCGCCGGCGCCATGCGCAGCACCTGGCCGCCGATCTCCTGCTGCTTCTGGGTATCGAACAGGCGGAAGCGGATCTCGTAGCGGCCGTCGGGCTGCGGGATCACGCTGGCGGCGAGGGCCGCATCCGCGCCGCGGGAGCGCAGGTCGTTGAGGTCAGGTACGCGGGATTCGGGCAGGGCTAGCGGGCCGATATCCACCAGATTGAACAGGCCGCTGCGCTCCAGATCCGCCTTGACGATGTCGGATACGCCGCGCGGCAAGGCGCTTTCGTTCTCGAAGATGGGCACCACGACCGGGAAGCGCGCGGCTCCGGCGCCGGTGATTTCAATGGAGAGCTGCGCCTGGGCCGCCAGCGACAGAGTGGCGAGCGCGGCGGCCAGGATGAGGCGAAGGGCGTGGAGCGTCTTGTTCATAGCGTATTCAGGATGCGAATTATAGCGAAGCGTTCCCGTCATTCCTCCAACGGCCTGAATTTCAGTTCAAGCGTGCGCTGGAAAAGTTCCCGTGATTCCGGCAGAGGAAGCGGACTGGAGCGACGGATGGCGCGCTCGATGGCCTCGTCCAGTGCAGGAATACCTGAGCTGCGTTTCAAGGTGACGTTGAGCACTTCGCCGCTGGGCAGCTGATCGACCTCGAATACCGCTTCCGGATTGCCGCTGAGGCCGGGCGGGCGCAGCAGATTGCCACGGACCTTGGTGCGGATCGCATTCTGATAGGCATCGCCGGCGGCCCTGTTGCGGGCGGCGCTGGCGCGGGTTGCCTCGTCGCGCATCAGCTTGTCGAGCTGCGCACGTTCATTGGTCTGAGCCAGCGTCTGGTCCAGCAGCTTCGCCATGTGGTCGTCCTTGGGCGGCTGTGCTGGCTTGGGCTCGGGCTTTGGGGGTTCCGGTTTCTTCGGCTCGGGCTTGGGCGGCTCAGGCTTCTTGGGCTCGGGTTTCGGCTCCGGCTTTTTCGGTTCCGGTTTGGGTTCGGGCTTGGGTTCCGGCTTTTTCTCCGGCGCCTTGGTGGCAATGTCCGGTTTGGGCGCAGGCTTGGGCTCGGGAGCCGGCTTGGGGGGCTCAGGTCGCGGCTGGGGCTTGGGTTCCGGCGGCGGAGGCGGGGGCGGCTCCGGCTGGGGCTCCGGTTTGGGTTCGGGTTGAGGTTGGGGCGTGGGGGCAGGCGCCGAGCGCGGCGGTGCGGCGGCGAGCTCCACCTCGAGCGAAGCCGGCGGCTCGCTCTGCCAGCGCACGCCGAAGAACAGGAACAGCGCCAGTCCGACGTGGACCGCAACCGTCAATCCTATGGAAGCCCATTTCCCGGGATGATCCCGCGGAAGGTCGCGCTCGTTCATCGGCCCCGGCTGCCTGCCTCAGTCTGCAGGCTGATCTTCCGAACGCCGATCTCGCGCGCTGCTTCGAGGACGTCGATGACTTTCTGGTACTGCAGCTCCTTGCTGGCCGCGACCAGGAAAGGCTGCTCGGGATTGGTGGAGAGCGCTTCGCGCAGGGCGCGCTGGAATTCAATGTGGGTGACCGGGCGTGGCGAGGCATTGCTCGTCTGGCGCAGGGCCATGGAACCGTCGGCCTTGACCTCGATGACCATGGCTTCGGCCGGCGGCGTGCTGAGCGCTCCGGCGGAAGGCACATCGATGTTGCCCGGCTGGATCATCGGCGCGGTGACCATGAAGATCACCAGCAGCACCAGCATTACGTCGATGTAGGGCACGACGTTGATCTGGTTCATTAGGCGGCGTTGGCGCATCTTTCCTACCCCGACCGCTCTCAGCGCAGATGGCGCTGCAGGATGTTGGAGAACTCTTCCATGAAGCTCTCGAAGCGGATGCTGACGCGGTCGATGTCGTGGGCGAAGCGGTTGTAGGCAACGACCGCCGGAATGGCCGCGAACAGGCCGATGGCGGTGGCGACCAGCGCTTCGGCGATGCCGGGGGCGACGTGCGCCAGGGTGGCGGCGCCGACGTTGGACAGGCCGCGGAACGCATTCATGATGCCCCACACGGTGCCGAGCAGGCCGATGTAGGGCGATACCGAGCCGACCGAGGCGAGGAAGGCCAGATGGGCTTCCAGGTCATCCACCTCGCGTTGGTAGGTTGCCCGCATCGCGCGCCGGGCGCCGTCTATGGTGGCGCTCTGGTCGTGGCTCTTGGCGCGGAGCTTGGTGAATTCGCGGTAGCCGGATTCGAAGATGCGCTCCAGGCCGCCGGAGTGGTGGCGGGCGGCGGAGGCCGACTGGAACAGTGCGTTCAGGTCGCCGCCGCTCCAGAAGTCGCGCTCGAATTCGTTGGTCTTGCCGCGTGCGGCGCGGATCTGGAACCACTTGCGGAAGATCCAGTACCAGGACACCAGGGACAGAGTGGCCAGCAAGGCCATCACGAGTTGGACGAGGACGCTGGCCTGGGTGATCAGGCTGAGAATGGAGAGGTCTTGTGAGACGGTCATGCTGGCGAGAGTTGTTCGAGTCGGTTGCGTATCGCGGTCGGGATGGCGGCCGCTTTCTTCTTGTTCCAGTCCACGCAGGCGATGAGGACGCGCGCTTCGAACAATAGTTCCTGGCCGCGCACCACCTTCTGCACGAAAGTGATACTCGCCCGGCCAACATTGCCGAGCGTGGACACGACCTCTAACGCATCGTCCAGCAATCCGGGTGACAAGTATTCGGCTTGTACCGAGCGCACGACGAAAACCAGGTTGGTTTCGGCGCGCAGCTGCAGCTGCTCGAAGCCGAGCGCCCGCAGCCATTCGGTGCGGGCACGTTCGCAGAAACGGAGATAGTTGGCGTAATAGACCACGCCGGCGGCGTCGGTATCTTCGTAATAAACCCGGACGGGCAGCACGAACTCCCGCGCGGGTGCGGGCATGGCGAGAGCTGAGGAGGTGTGCATTGCAGCATTCTATCTGAGCTCGCCTTTGGGCATCTGGACGATTTCACGCTCGGGTGTATTGCAAAACGTAAATATCGAGTGGGCGCGGATCTTTGCCACGGCCGGTGGGTGCTGGCTGGCGCAAGCCCATAGATGGAAGTGCTATCCTTGGCCTACGGTCGTATGGCCGCTTCCCCCTGAGTCATCGGACAGGTTCTGCGCGTGGCACTCTCCTTTTTCGGCAAGAAGACCCCTGCTGCTTCCCCGCCCCGGGAGCAGGGCGGCGCTCGTCCGGATCAGGCTGCCAAGCAGGTGCCGCCGCCGCGTACCGAGTTGTCTACGCTGGACTTCTCCGGTGGCGATGCGAACCGGGCGCTGGCCCAGTGCGCCGAGCTGGTTGAAGTGCAGGAAGTGGGCAGCGGCATCGGCGCGATCTACGAGGAAGCCGCGGTTCTCTACGCCAACGGGAACAACGCGGAGGCCGAGCAGGTGCTGGGCACGGTGCTGGACGAACGCAGCAACACCGCGGGCGAAGGTCTGTGGATGATGTTGCTGGATCTCTACCGGCTGACCGGCCAGCGCGAGAAGTTCGAGTCGCGGGTGCTGGACTACGCGACCCGCTTCGAACGTTCGCCCCCGCCCTGGCTGGATCTCTCGTCGCAACCGGCGGTGCGCCAGGGCGAACGGGTGCCGCTGGTGAATCTGGCCGGCAACCTGTCCGGCCAGGCGGCTACCCAGTTCCAGCAGATCGGCGTGATCGGCCGCAAGAGCGGCGGGGTGCGCATCGATCTGGGCAAGCTGCGGGCGGTGGATGAAACCGGCTGTACCCTGCTGCGTCAGACGCTGGCCAGCCTGGCGGCGGACCGGGTCAAGGTGGCGCTGCTCAACGGCGCCTCCATGGCCACCATGCTGGCCGGGCAGATTGCGCCGGGCAAGGCGGAAGGCCGCGATATGTGGCTGCTGCTGCTGGAGTTGCTGCAGCACACCGGCGAGCAGGACCGCTTCGAGCAGATCGCGGTGGATTACGCCATCACCTTTGAAGAGTCGCCGCCGTCCTGGGAAGGCCGGGAGCAGCAGCGGGCTTCGGTTTCCACCGCTGGCCTTTCCGCTCCGGTCGTGGCGGTGGAAGGCGAGGAAGGTTTCCGTCTCGAAGGGGAGCTGGTCGGGGCGTCCAACGACGCCATCAAGCGGCTCGCCGCCTATGCTGGCGACAGGCGCGAGGTCCACGTCGATTGCTCCCGTCTGCGCCGGCTGGACTTCGTCAGCGCCGGCACCTTGTTCAACATCCTCGCCACTTTGCAGGCTCAGGGTAAACTCGTTGAACTTCAGAATGTGAACGCCATGGTGGCCGCGTTGCTGCGGGTCATGGGCGTCGATCAGGTGGCTCAGGTCACGCTGCGCATCTAGTGCGTGGACGGCGCGCCTGCGCCCCTACAGGCAAGGAAAAACGCATGGAACAGTATCACGGCACCACCATCCTGTCGGTGCGCCGGGGCAACTGCGTCGCCCTCGGCGGCGACGGCCAGGTCACCCTGGGCAACATCGTCATCAAGGCGACCGCCCGCAAGGTCCGCACCCTCTACCAAGGCAACATCCTCGCTGGTTTTGCCGGCGGCACCGCCGACGCCTTTACCCTGTTCGAGCGCTTCGAGGCCAAGCTGGACAAGCACCAGGGCAACCTGGTGCGTAGCGCGGTGGAACTGGCCAAGGACTGGCGCACCGACCGCATGCTGCGCCGGCTGGAGGCGATGCTGGCGGTGGCCGACCGCGAGAATTCCCTGATCATCACCGGTAATGGCGATGTGCTGGAGCCGGAGCAGGGCATCGTCGCCATCGGCAGCGGAGGCGCCTATGCCCAGTCCGCCGCGCGGGCGCTGATCGAGAATACCGAGCTGTCGCCGCGCGAAGTGGTGTCGAAGTCGCTGGCCATCGCCGGCGACCTCTGCATCTACACCAACCAGAGCCACACCATCGAAGTGCTGGAATAGCCCACCGGACAGAGCGAGCAGCCATGACCCAGATGACCCCGCCGGAGATCGTCTCCGAGCTCGACAAGCACATCGTCGGCCAGGCCAAGGCCAAGAAGGCGGTGGCGATCGCCCTGCGCAACCGTTGGCGCCGCGCCCAGGTGGATGAACCGCTGCGCAGCGAGATCACGCCCAAGAACATCCTGATGATAGGACCGACCGGCGTCGGCAAGACCGAGATCGCCCGCCGCCTCGCCCGCCTTGCGAACGCGCCCTTCATCAAGGTGGAGGCGACCAAGTTCACCGAGGTCGGCTATGTTGGCCGGGATGTGGACACCATCATCCGCGACCTTGCCGAGATCGCCATCAAGGACGGCCGCGAGCGCGCGATGAAGGTGGTGCGTGACCGTGCGCTGGATGCCGCCGAGGATCGCGTGCTGGATGCGCTGCTGCCGCCGGCGCGGCCGGTCGGCTTCAATGCCGAGCCGGAGGCCGCCACGGATAACGCCACCCGGCAGAAATTCCGCAAGCGCCTGCGCGAGGGCGAGCTGGACGACAAGGAAATCGAGATCGAGGTCGCCACCGCCGGCATGCAGGCCGAAATCTTCGCCCCGCCGGGCATGGAGGAGCTGACCCAGCAGATCCAGGGCATGTTCCAGAACATGGGCAGTGGCAAGAAGAAGCTGCGCAAGCTGCAGATCAAGGAAGCGCTGAAGGTACTGGCCGATGAGGAAGCCGCCCGCCTGATCAATGACGAGGAGGTCAAGGCCGAGGCGCTGCGCGCGGTGGAGCAGAACGGCATCGTCTTCCTCGACGAGGTGGACAAGATCGCCGCCCGCTCCGATGCCCATGGCGCAGACGTTTCCCGCCAGGGCGTGCAGCGCGACCTGCTGCCGCTGGTGGAGGGCACGACGGTGTCCACCAAGTACGGCATGATCAAGACCGACCACATTCTGTTCATCGCCAGCGGCGCCTTCCACCTTTCCAAGCCCAGCGACCTGATTCCCGAGCTGCAGGGCCGCTTCCCCATCCGGGTGGAGCTGGACTCGCTGTCGGTGGAGGATTTCGAACGCATCCTCACCAGTACCGATGCCTGCCTCACCCGTCAGTACGAGGCGCTGCTTGCCACCGACGGGGTGACGGTGGAGTTCATGCCCGAAGGCATACGCCGCCTGGCGCAGATCGCCTTCCAGGTGAACGAGAAGACCGAGAACATCGGTGCGCGCCGGCTCTACACCGTGATGGAAAAGCTGCTGGAGGAAGTCTCCTTCGACGCCGGCCGGGTCGGACTGGAGCAGCTGAAGGTGGATGCCGCCTATGTGGATGGCCGGCTGGAAATGGTGGCGGAGCGGGAAGACCTCGCCCACTACATCCTCTGATGTTGCCGCGGCCGCATCTGGCCGCGCATCGCTGAAGCGGGGACCGGCACAGACCGGTCCCTTTTTTCGTCGGCGCCTTCCCGCGTCGCTCATCCGCCGCCGGCCCGAAGGTCCGGACGCCGCCACCGCGACACCGCCATGCTGATCCGCATCATCTCCATCCTGTTCCCGCTGTTCGCCATCGCCGCGCTCGGCTACTTCGTCGGCCGCCGCCTGAAGCCGGATCTCAGCCACGCCAACCGGCTGAACATGGATGTGTTCGTACCGGCGCTGGTGTTCGCCGCGCTGGCGAGCAAGGAAACCCGCATCGGCGACTACCTGCCGCTGGCGGCGGCCACATTCCTGGTGGTGTTGGGCTCCGGCCTGCTCGCCTGGGCGTTCGCCCGCGCCTCCGGCCAGGCCATCCGCACCCTGGTGCCACCGCTGATGTTCAACAACTGCGGCAACCTCGGTATTCCGCTGGCGGTGCTGGCCTTCGGTGATGCGGCGCTGGCGCCGGCGGTGATCACCTTCGTCGTTTCCAATCTGCTGCATTTCTCTTTCGGTGCCTGGCTGCTGGACCACAACATCCGCCTGCGCAACCTGTGGCGGGTGCCGTCGGTGGCGGCGACGATCGCCGGCGTGGCGGTGGGCCTGTCCGGCGTCGAGGTGTGGCCGCCGCTGATGGTGGCGGTGAAGATGCTGGGCGACATCGCGGTTCCGCTGATGCTGTTCGCGCTCGGCGTGCGCTTGACCGACTCCCGTCTCGGCTCGATCGGCCTGGGTGTGCTCACCGGCATCCTGCGGCCGCTCGCCGGCATGGCGCTGGTGTGGGGCGTGCTGCTGCTGATCGACCTGCCGCCGCAGGAGCGGGCGCTGCTGATGGTGTTCGGCGCACTGCCGCCGGCGGTGCTCAACTACATCTTTGCCGAGCGCTACCGCCAGGAGCCGGAGAAAGTGGCTTCGCTGGTGCTGGTCGGCAACCTGCTGGGGTTGGTGATGCTGCCGATCCCACTGGCGCTGACCTTCAACTGAACGCTGCCGCTGCCGTGGCCGGACGGTGGGCTTCAGGTCAGCAGTTCGTCCGGATCCGCAGCCATCACATGCAGGCCCTTGGCGCCGTGTTTGCTGCGGTACATCGCCGCATCCGCGGCGCCCAGCAGACTGGGGAAGTCGCTGCCGTGCAGCGGGTAGAGCGCCATGCCGACGCTGGCAGTCACCGTCCAGCCGCGGTCGCGCACCACCGCCGGCAGGGCGATGGCGCGCGCCAGGCGTAGTGCGGCGGCGCGCACGTCGGCCTCGTTGGCCGGGGCGCCGAGCAGTACCACGAACTCGTCCCCGCCCAGCCGGGCGGCGGTGTCGCTAGCGCGGATTGCGGCCTGCAGGCGCTCGGCGACGATCTCCAGCACCTTGTCGCCGGCGGCATGGCCGCCCTCGTCGTTCACCGTCTTGAAGCCGTCCAGATCGATCACCATCAGCGCGGCGTGGCCGGGCTGGCGGCGGGCGGCGCTCAGGGTCAGTTCGGCGCGCTCTTCCAGCAGGCGGCGGTTGGGCAGGCCGGTGAGCGGGTCGAAGAAGGCGAGGCGTTCGATTTCCGCCTCGGCGGCCTTGCGCTTGGCGATGCTGGAAAGCTGGGCCAGCAGGCAGCGCAGGTGCGGATGCTCCAGGTGGTTGCCCAGCCGCAGCGAAATCCAGTGCTCCTTGCCGTCGTCGCCCAGCACCCGGCATTCGGCGCTGCCGCTGTTGTGCTCGGCGGCTACGTTCATCACCAGCGCCCGTATGGTTTCGGCATTGGCGCCGGAGGCGCAGCTGGCCCACAGCGGCAGGTTCCGCCAGCGTTCGGCACTGCGGCCGGTGATGCGCAGCGCGGTGTGGTCGGCGTCTATCACATGACCGCTGGCATCCACCCGCATCACGCAATCCGAGGCCAGGCGCGCCAGCGCGTGGTCGCGGCTGTTGCGCTGCAGGCGCTGCTGGGTGAGGTGGGCGACGGTGCCTGCAAGCAGGGCGCCGAAGATGAAGAGGATGACGAGGTCGTGCCGCGCTATCGGTGGTGCCAGCGCTTGCACCGGGTGGAATTCCAGCAGCCAGCGGCGGCCGCCGAACACCAGTTCGCTGCGTACCGCGCGCAGGTCAGGCTCCGCCGGGAAGCCGTCGTCGAACAGCAGTTGCGGCTGGGGGCTGCCAGCGCCGGCGGGGCCGAGGTCGGTCAGGCGGAGGTTGAGTTGCCGGCGCAACGCGGGCGACAACGCGGTTTCGACCAGGTCGGTGACGACGAAGGAGGCGCCCAGGGTATTTGGCGGCCGCAGCATGCCTTCCGGGCTGGGTGCGGGCACCGGGGTGAGGAGGACGACGGCCAGCCCGTCCGGGTCTTGCCGCAAGCGTAGCGGCGGGGTGGCGGCGAAGCCCTGGTCGACGGCTTCCTCGATGGCGCGGCGGCGGATCTCGTCGGACAGCAGGTCGTAGCCCAGGGAGCGCTGGTTGCCGGCCGGCGGCTGGACCATCTCGGCGACGTGGTAGAAGGGCCGGCGCTCCGGCGGGTAGATGTCGAACTCGGCGTAGATCGGATCGTAGGCCTTGTTGCGCCGGCGTACGTCGGCCAGGTAGGCGTCGCGTTCGGAATCGCTGATGGCGCGGTTGAAGGCGAGCGCGCGCAGCCCGGAGAGGCCGCGGTCTATACCGAGGATCTGGATGTAGCGGGCGAATTCCTCGACGCTGAAGCTGTCGGCCGCCATATAGGCCGCGCGCAATGAGAGCAGGGCGTTGCGGTAGTGGGTGAGCTGCTGATTCAGCGACAGGGTGGATTGATCGGCGACGCGGCCGAATGAGGCGGCGGCCTCGCGCATTTCCACCGTGCGGTACTGGCGCCAGGCCAGCCATTCCAGCGCCAGGGTGGCGAACACCACCAGCAGCGTCAGCGCGGCGGCGCGCAGCGCCGGGCCGGCGGGGCGCGGCAGCAGGGCAGTGAGTCGGGGCGGGCGGCGCACGAAGCGGCTCAGACGGATTCGCCCTTGTCCTTGCGGTTCTTGCCCACCAGGGTGTCGAGCAGGTCCACTGGTACCGGGAAGACCAGGGTGGAGGTTTTGTCGCCGGCGACCTGGGTGAGCGTCTGCAGGTAGCGCAGCTGCATCGCGGCCGGTTCGCGGGAGAGCATCGCGGCGGCTTCCATCAGGGTCTGCGCCGCCTGTTTCTCGCCCTCGGCGTGGATCACCTTGGCGCGGCGCTCGCGCTCGGCCTCGGCCTGGCGGGCGATGGCGCGCACCATGTTCTCGTTGAGGTCCACATGCTTGATCTCGACGTTGGCCACCTTGATGCCCCAGGAGTCGGTCTGGGCGTCGAGGATCTGCTGCACGTCCAGGTTGAGCTTCTCGCGCTCGGCCAGCATCTCGTCCAGCTCGTGCTTGCCGAGCACCGCGCGCAGCGTGGTCTGGGCGAGTTGGCTGGTGGCGACCAGGTAGTTCTCCACCTGGATGATGGCGCGCTGGGGATCGACCACGCGGAAATAGACCACCGCATTCACCTTCACCGAGACGTTGTCGCGGGAGATCACGTCCTGGCTGGGCACGTCCATGGTCACCACCCGCAGGTCCACCTTCACCATCTGCTGCAGGCCGGGGATGACGAAGATGAGGCCGGGGCCTTTCACCTTCCAGAAGCGGCCCAGCATGAAGACCACGCCGCGCTCGTACTCGCGCAGGATGCGCAGCGAGGCGAAGGCCAGGGCGACGAGCAGGATGACCAGCGGGGCGAGTCCGAACTGCAGTTCGATCATGGGGAGGCACTCCGTTGCGTGTGCGGGCTGGGGGAAACGTGCAGGGTGAGGCCGTCCAGTCCGTCTATGCGGACCTGTTCGCCGGCGCTGAGGGGATGGGCGGCGCGGGCGCGCCAGGTTTCACCGCGCAGTTGCACCCAGTAGTCGCCGTCGGTTGCCGGGCCGGCGACGGTGGCGAACTGGCCGGTCATTTCCTCGCGGCCGCTGACCACCGGCCGCTTGCGGCTGCGGGCGGCGAAACCGCCGAGGGCGAGCAGGATGGTGGCGCTGGCAACGCCCAGGCCGAAGATGAGCGCTGGCGGAACGCCGAAGCCGGGCAACTCGCCATCCATCAGGAACAGTCCACCGATGATGAAGGCGATCAGCCCGCCGATGCCGAGCACGCCGAAGCTGGGGGCGAAGGCCTCGGCCACCATCAGCGCGCAGCCGACCACGATGAGCGCCACGCCGGCCCAGTTCACCGGCAGCAGGTGGAAGGCGTAGAGCGCCAGCAGCAGGCAGATGGCGCCGGCGACGCCGGGCACGATGAAGCCGGGCGAGGTGAATTCGAAGAACAGGCCGTAGATGCCGATCATCATCAGGATCAGTGCCACCTGCGGGTTGGCGAGCAGGGCGAGGAAGCGGTTGCGGCCATCCGGTTCGCTGTGCTCTATGGCGGCGCCGGCGGTGGCCAGCCGCAGCTTGCCCTGGGCGAGCTGGACTTCGCGTCCGTCCAGCTGGCGCAGCAGTTCCGGCAGCGAGGGGGCGACGATGTCGATGACGCCGCGGGCTAGGGCTTCTTCGGCGCTCAGGCTGGCGGCTTCGCGCACCGCGCGTTCGGCGAAGTCGGCGTCGCGGTCGCGCAGCTGGGCGAGGCTGCGCAGGTAGGCGGCGGCATCGTTGACCGCCTTGGCGCCCATGGCGTCGTCTGGCGCCTTGCCGCTGCCGTCCGGGGCTTTATCGCCGGCGGGCGGGTTGGGGGCCGGGGAGGGGGTGCCGCCGATGGCGACCGGCGTGGCGGCGCCGAGGTTGGTGGCCGGCGTCATCGCCGCGATGTGGCTGGCGTAGAGGATGTAGGTGCCGGCACTGGCGGCGCGGGCGCCTTCCGGATGTACATAGGTGGCGACCGGCACCGGCGAGGCGAGGATGTCCTTGATGATGGCGCGCATCGAGGTGTCCAGCCCGCCGGGTGTGTCCAGCTCCAGCACCACCAGCCGGTAGCCGCCAGCCTGGGCGCGGACGAGGCCGCGGTGGATGAAGTCCGCCGTCGCCGGGCCGATCACGCCATCCACCCGCAGCGCCAGCACCTGGCCGGCTTGCGGCGCGCTGGTGGCCGAGCCGAAGGCGAGCAGGAGCAGGCCGAGGAGGCAGGCCAGCTTGCCGATCAGGCGGACAGCGTATGCCGACACCATGAGGAGGTCCCCGTCTGCATTGGCTGCGGCGGAGGCCGGGCAGCCGACGTCATGGCGGGAGTGTAGTCGCTGCGCTGGCCGAGCGCACCGGGGTGGGGCGTGCGGCCGGGTATCGCCGCGGAATCAGAAGCCGGTGAAGCGGCCGATGCGGCGGCGGTCGCGCTTGGTCGGGCGGCCGTGCAGGTTGGCGCCGGGCGTGGCGGCCAGCTGGCGGGATTCGCGTGCCGCCTCGCGGCGGGCGATGCTCTCGGCGGTTTCCTCGTACAGCGTCTGGGCGACGGTGGCGGAGCCGCGCTTCTCGGCGATGGCGCGCACTTCCACGCTGCGGGTGTCGTCGCCCAGGGTGACGTCCACCCGGTCGCCGATCTTCACGTCGCGGGCCGGTTTCACCGTGGCGCCGTTGAGCTTGACCTTGCCGCCGTCCACCGCCTCGGTGGCGGCGGTGCGGTGCTTGTAGAAGCGCGCCGCCCACAGCCATTTGTCCAGGCGGGTGCTGCTCAGGGGGTTCGTGTCCATGGACGCATTATCGCCGAGCGTGTCCTTCGTTGAGCGCCTGCGGGGGTGCAGAAACGCAGCGGGCCTCCCGAGGGAGGCCCGCGTTTCCGGCTGGCAGCGGCCGGGGTCAGACGATCATGCCGGCGCCGACGGTGTTGTTGGTGCTTTCATCGATGATGATGAAGGCGCCGGTGGCGCGGTTGTCGGTATAACGGTCCGCCACCAGCGGCTGGGCCAGCTTCAGGCTGATGCGGGCGATGTCGTTCATCGCCAGCGCGGTGGCCGGTTCCTGCGCCAGGGTGTTCACATCCACCCGGTAGGCGATGCCGGCGACCTTGGCCTTCACTTCCCGGCTGGTGTGGCGGACGAGGTATGTGCGCGCCGGCTGCAGCGGGGTTTCGGACAGCCAGCAGACGGTGGCCTCGATCTGCTTCACCGGCTCCAGCACTTCGGCCGACTTGACGATCATGTCGCCGCGCGAGATGTCGATCTCGTCCTCCAGCAGCAGCGTCACCGAATGTTCGTGGATGGCGCGCGGCAGCCGCACTGCGCCCAGCTCGATGGCCTTGACCTTGCTGGTGAGGCCGGAGGGCAGCACGGTGACGGCATCGCCCAGCGCGATCTCGCCGGACTCGACCCGGCCCATGAAGCCGCGGTAGTCGTGCAGTTCGGGGTTGGCGGAATCCTGCGGGCGGCACACGTACTGCACCGGGAAGCGGAAGCTCTCCGCCTGTTCGGTGTGGGCGGCCGGCGCGCTTTCGAGGATTTCCAGCAGCGTCGGGCCTTCGTACCAGCCAAGCTTGTCGCCGCGATCCACGATCATGTCGCCGTTGAGGGCGGACAGCGGGATGAAGCGCACGTCCTTGATGCCGAGCTTGCCGGCGAAGTCCAGGTAATCGGCCTTGATGCGCTCGAACACCGCCTGGTCGTAGTCCACCAGGTCCATCTTGTTCACCGCCACCAGCAGGTGCGGGATGCCGACCAGGCTGGCGAGGTAGGAGTGGCGGCGCGTCTGGGTGAGCACGCCCTTGCGCGCATCCACCAGGATGATGGCCAGGTTGGCAGTGGAGGCCGCGGTGACCATGTTGCGGGTGTACTGCTCGTGGCCCGGGGCGTCGGCGATGATGTACTTGCGCGTGCCGGTGGAGAAGTAGCGGTAGGCAACGTCGATGGTGATGCCCTGCTCGCGCTCGGCCTGCAGGCCGTCGGTGAGCAGGGAGAGATCCACCGCGCTCATGCCGCGCTTGGCCGAGGTCTTTTCGATGGCGTTGAGGGTGTCGGCAAGGATGGTCTTGGTGTCGAACAGCAGACGGCCGATCAGGGTGCTCTTGCCGTCGTCCACGCTGCCGCAGGTGAGGAAGCGCAGCAGGCCGTTGTCGATTTCGGGCAGTTGTTCGGGGGCGGACATGGTCATCGTTCCTTCAATGCTTCAATTCAGTTTAGTGCGTTTCCTGGGCGGCCTGGCTGAGGCTTTCCTGCCCGCCGGGCCGCGCGGGGCAGTCCTCGCCTGCGCCAGGAGCTCCCTGCCCGTTTCCCGGCTGCTGAGCCGTGAAGAGCAAAGTTCTGACATACCCCGACAACCCAATCCGCCTCGCTTGGCTGTGCCCTTCGGCAGGCTTAGGGCGAACGGTGGGGTTCGTGCCTGTTTGGAACTTTGCTTTTACGGCCGCTGATTAAACCTGGACGAGATGAGCGGGGTATTTGCGGAGGGAGGCGAGGACTGTTCGAGCCCGAAGGGCGAGTCCCGCAGCCTCCCGGAGCAAATGCCTCGCGCGGCGCCCCTTGAGATGATTCATGGGGTGGCCGCCGTGGGCTTGCTCAGAAATACCCTTCCTTCTTCCGCTGCTCCATCGACGCCTCGGAGGTCTGGTCGTCCATCCGGGTGGCGCCGCGTTCGGTGATGGTGGTGGTCGCGGTTTCGGCCAGGATCTTCTCCACGGTGTCCGCATCCGATTCCACCGGTGCGGTGCAGGTGATGTCGCCGACGGTGCGGAAGCGCACCAGCACATCCTCGATCCTGTCATCGGGCTTGGCCGGGGTCAGCTCGGTCACCGGTTGCAGCAGGCCGTTCTTGCGCACGACCGGCCGCACGTGGGCGAAGTAGATGGAGGGCAGCTCCAGCTGCTCGCGCTGGATGTATTGCCACACGTCCAGCTCGGTCCAGTTGCTGATCGGGAAGGCGCGGATGTTCTCGCCCTTGTGGCTGCGGGCGTTGTACAGGTTCCACAGCTCCGGGCGCTGGTTCTTCGGGTCCCACTGACCGAACTCGTCGCGGAAGCTCATGATCCGTTCCTTCGCCCGCGCCTTTTCCTCGTCGCGGCGGGCGCCGCCGATACACGCGTCGAAGCCGAACTCCTCGATGGCCTCCAGCAGCGTCACCGACTGGTGCTTGTTGCGCGACTCGGTGGGCGACTTCAGCACCACGGTGCCGCGCGCCATCGAATCTTCCACCGAACGCACGATCAGGCGCTCGCCCAGTTCGGCGGCGCGCTTGTCGCGGAAGTCGGTCACTTCCTTGTAGTTGTGGCCGGTGTCGATGTGCAGCAGCGGGAAGGGGAAGCGGCCGGGGCGGAAGGCCTTTTCGGCCAGGCGCAGCAGGCAGATCGAATCCTTGCCGCCGGAGAACAGCAGCGCCGGGTTGGCGCACTGGCCGGCCACTTCGCGCAGGATGTGGATGGCTTCGGCTTCCAGCCAGTCGAGGTGGCTCAGGGTCTGTTTGGTCAGCGTGGTCATGATTTCAGCGATGTCGATGATTCGTCCGGGCGGGCCCGGTCTCAGCCTTTCTTCACATGCAGCCCGCACTCCTTGGAGGCGGGATCTTCCCACCACCAGCGGCCGGCGCGCACATCTTCGCCGACGGCGATGGCCCGGGTACAGGGCGCACAGCCGATGCTGGGGTAGAACTGGTCATGCAGGGCGTTGTAAGGCACTTCGTTGAGGCGGATGTAGGCCCACACCTCGGTTTCGCTCCAGTCCGACAGCGGGTTCAGCTTCTCCAGGCCGTTGCCGGCGTCGAACTCGCGCAGCGGCAGGCCGCTGCGGGTAGTGGACTGGGCGGCGCGCAGGCCGGTGATCCAGGCCTTCTTGCCCGCCAGCGCGCGGCGCAGCGGCTCCACCTTGCGCGCGAAGCAACAGGCTTTGCGCAGTTCCACCGAGTCGTAGAAGGCGTTGATGCCGTGCTCGCGCACATAGCTTTCCACCGCGCCGGATTCGGGGAAGAACACCTTGAGCCTGCTGCCGTAGCGCTGCTCGACCTCGCCCATCAGGCTGTAGGTCTCGGCGGGCAGGCGGCCGGTGTCCAGCGAGAAGATCTCGATCGGCAGCTTGCCGCCGAGAATGAGGTCGGTCAGCACCATGTCCTCGGCGCCGAAGCTGTTGGCGAAGGTGAGTTCGCCATTGGCGCCGAACTCGGCCGCGGCGGCGGCGAGGAATTCGCGGGCGGCGGCGGTCTTCGCCGCCACGCTGGCGCGCAGCGCGTCGGTGAGTTCCGGGCGGGTGGCCGGGTTGCTGGGCGGCGGCCGCAGCAGGCTGACGGCGCCACTCATGCCGCCACACCCCGCTGCGCCCGCGCCCACAGCGGCCGGGGTTCATCCACCGCACCCTGGTAAGGCGTGGAGATGTCGCCCAGGCTGGCCAGCGCTGCCTGCAGCTGTTCGTCGGTGTAGCGGCCTTCCGGCGGCTGCAGGGTGTCGAAGCCGCAGCGCACATAGGCCTGGAACTGGTCGCGCAGCACGTCGCCGATGGCGCGCAGCTCGCCGGTGTAGCCGTAGCGGGTGCGCAGCAGGGCGGCGGTGGAGTAGCCGCGGCCGTCGGTGAAGGCGGGGAAGTGCACGCCCACCGCGGCCAGGTGCGGCAGGTCGGCGGCGATGGCGTCGGCGCCTTCGCCGGCCGCCAGCCAGACACCGACATCGCCGCGGGCGGCGAGCTCGTCGGCGCGGGCCTGCCATACCGCCAGCGGCACCAGCACCGGGCCGGCGGGCAGGGCGAGGCCTTCCGGCGTTTCGCCTTCGGCCAGGCGGACGGTCTGGCGGGCGTCATCGGCGACGCTGCGGTTGCGGATCACTTTAGCCATGGGCCACCTTCCTTTCCTGCTGGCGCTTGCCGTACACATTGGTCTTGAACGGTTCGATGCCGAGGCGGCGCGCGGTGTCGATGAAGCGCTCGTCCTCGTGGCGGTTCTCTACATAGGTCTCGATCAGCCAGCTGACCACGTCCGCCATTTCATGCGCGGCGAAGGACGGGCCGATGACCTTGCCCAGGCTGGCGTTGTTGCCCTGATCGCCACCGATGGTGACCTGGTACCACTCCTCGCCGTTCTTATCGACGCCGAGCACGCCGATGTGGCCGACGTGGTGGTGGCCGCAGGCGTTCATGCAGCCGGAGATGTTGAGCTCCAGCTCGCCGATCTCGTACAGGTAGTCGAGATCGTCGAAACGTTCCTGGATGGCCTGCGCGATGGGGATGGACTTGGCGTTGGCAAGCGCGCAGTAGTCACCCCCGGGACAGGCGATGATGTCGGTCAGCAGGCCGATGTTGGGCGTCGCCAGGTTGGCGTCGCGCAGCGTCTGCCACAGCTGGAACAGGTCGGACTGGCGCACGTCGGCCAGCACCAGGTTCTGCTGGTGGGTGGCGCGCACTTCGCCGTAGCTGTGGGTGTCGGCCAGCTGGGCGACCAGCTCCATCTGCTCGGCGCTGATGTCGCCCGGCGGCACGCCGGTCTTCTTCAGCGACAGCACCACGCTGGCGTAGCCCGGCACCTTGTGGGCGCGCACGTTGCGCCTGGCCCAGGCGGCGAAGGGCTTGTTGTCGGCCAGCGCCTCGGCATGGGCGGCGTCGTGGGCGGGCAGGGTTTCGTACACCGGATCGACGAAGTGGGCGGCCACGCGCGCGACTTCCGCTTCGGTGAGGGTGGAGGGGCCGTTCTTCACATGCGCCCATTCCGCTTCCACCTGGCGGCGGAATTCCTCTATGCCCAGTGCCTTCACCAGGATCTTGATGCGCGCCTTGTACTTGTTGTCGCGGCGGCCATGCAGGTTGTACACCCGCAGGATGGACTCACAGTAGGTGACGATGTGCTGCCACGGCACGAAGTCGGCGATCTGCTCGCCGATGATGGGCGTGCGGCCCAGGCCGCCGCCGACCAGCACGCGGAAGCCGATCTCGCCGGCTTCGTTGCGGATCACGTCCAGCCCGATGTCGTGGGCCTGGATCACCGCGCGGTCGTCCTCGGCGCCATTCACCGCGAACTTGAACTTGCGCGGCAGGTGGGCGAATTCAGGGTGGAAGCTGCTCCACTGGCGCAGGATCTCGCACCAGGGGCGCGGGTCGATGCGTTCGTCACCGGCCACGCCGGCGAAGGCGTCGGAGGTGATGTTGCGGATGCAGTTGCCGGAGGTCTGGATGGCGTGCATCTGCACGGTGGCCAGCTGCGCCAGGATTTCCGGCACGTCTTCCAGCGCCGGCCAGTTGAACTGGATGTTCTGGCGGGTGGTGAAGTGGCCGTAGCCCTTGTCGTAGGTGCGGGCCACATGCGCCAGCATGCGCAGCTGGGCGCTGGAGAACAGGCCGTAAGGCACGGCGATGCGCAGCATCGGCGCATGGCGCTGGACGTAGAGGCCGTTCTGCAGGCGCAGGGGGCGGTATTCGTCTTCCGTCAGCTCGCCGGCGAGGTAGCGGCGGGTCTGATCGCGGAACTGGGCGACTCGCTCGTCCACAGCCCGCTGGTCGTATGCGTCGTATCGGTACATCGCTCTTCTCTCTGTCTGGGCCGCCGGGGGTCAGTGGCCGATCAGCTTGGCGCCGACGAGCACCAGCATGGTTGCAAGGAGCGGCCGCAGCACGCGGTCCGGCACCTTGGTTGAAATATGGCTGCCGAGCCAGATGCCGGGCAGCGAACCGACGATGAGGCTGCCGAGCAGCAGCCAGTCCACGCTGCCCAGCATCCAGTGGCCGAGGCCGGCCACCAGCGTCAGCGGCACCGCGTGGGCGATGTCGGAGCCAACGATGCGCAGCGCCGGCATCGCCGGGTAAAGGAAGAACAGCGCGGTCACGCCCAGCGCGCCCGCGCCCACCGAGGAGATGGACACCAGCACGCCCAGCACCGCGCCGGTCAACACTGTGAGTGCCGCGGTGCGCTTCGGGTTCGGTTCGCCGCCGAAGCGCTTCAGCGCATAGGCCTGGATGTGGCGGCGAAGCAGCAGCGCCACCGCCGTCAGCAGCAGGGCGACGCCCAGCGCCACCTTGATCAGCCCGGCCGCGCCTTCCATGCCGCCGGGCGCGAACACCGCCACCAGCGTCAGCGTGAGCGCGGCGGCAGGAATGCTGCCGGTGGCCAGTCGCCGCGTCACCGTCCAGTCCACCGTGCCCTTCAGGCCGTGCGCCACGGTGCCGCCGGCCTTGGTGATGGCCGCGTACAGCAGGTCGGTGCCGACGGCCACCGAGGGGTGGATGCCGAACAGCAGGACGAGCAGCGGTGTCATCAGCGAACCGCCGCCGACGCCAGTGAGGCCGACGATGGCGCCGACCGCGAAACCGGCGACGGTATAGGCGAAGTCCATGATCCTGAGCTTACTTTTTGGTGCAGCGCATCCTAAGGGGGAAGTTTAGGGCGGCGAAGAGGGTATGCGTTAGACTCTAAGAAGAATTGGTTATAAGAGAAAGTGGCAAGGCGGCCATCCCTCATAAGGCGCCGCCGTGATACAGGGGGAAGCCATGAATCTGCAGCAGCTGCGCTACATCTATGAAGTCGCCCGTCACGGCCTGAACGTTTCAGAGGCGGCGGAGGCGCTGTTTACCTCGCAGCCGGGCGTGTCCAAGCAGATCCGCCTGCTGGAGGCCGAGCTGGGGGTGGAGATCTTCGTCCGCCACGGCAAGCGTCTGGTGTCGGTGACCGAGCCGGGGCGAGCGGTGCTCGGCATCGCCGAACGCATGCTGCGCGACATGGACAACCTGATGCAGGTCGGCGAGGAGTTCTCCAACGAAGCCGCCGGCAGCCTCTCCATCGCCACCACCCACACCCAGGCGCGCTATGCGCTGCCGAGGGTGGTGCGGGATTTCATGCGCCGCTACCCGCAGGTGCGGCTGTCGCTGCACCAGGGCAGCCCGCGCCAGGTGTGCGAGATGGTGCTGGACGGCACCGCCGACATCGCCATCGCCACCGAGGCGATCTCGGATTACGACGATCTCATCATGCTGCCCTGCTACCAGTGGAACCGCTGCATCGTCGCCTCGCCGCGCCATCCCATCCTGCGGGAACAGCCGCTGACGCTGGAGGCCATCGCCCGCTATCCGCTGATCACCTACGACGACGCCTTCACCGGCCGCAGCCAGATCAACAAGGCCTTCCTCGGCCGCGGGCTGAAGCCCAACGTGGTGCTGACCGCGATCGACTCCGACGTGATCAAGACCTACGTTTCCATGGACCTCGGCATCGGCATCCTCGCCCGCATGGCCTACGACCCGGCCGAGGACCGCAGCCTCGGCATGATAGATGCCGCCCACCTGTTCGAATCCAGCACCACCCGCATCGGCTTGCGCCGCCGTGCCTGGCTGCGCGGCTATGTGTTCGCCTTCGTCGAAGGCTTCGCCCCCCACCTCACCCGCAAGATGGTGGAGACCGCGCTGGCCGGTGGCCATGAGGACGACTATTCCCTCTGAGCAGGTCTGAGCAGCGGCTCGATTGCCCGCCCTGGGGCGTCAGGCTGTCGGCGTTTCTTACGCCTGTGCTGGGCGGTCAGAAGAAGTCCGCGCAAATTCAAGCCCTTGCCCGCATGGCACGGCGATTGCCTTTGTGATCTATGCCTTTGGTAATAACAAGGAGAGAGACATGAAGGCGTACAAAACAATCAAGACGGTACTGACTTGCCTGACGATGGGGAGTGTTCAGGCATGGTCGGCCCCTACTGTTGACTTAGCCAATCTGGGCTATGGGCAGTATGGCGATGCGGTGTCCTATTCCCTGCCCATCGGCAATGTTTCACTGGCGTCCACGCCGGGGGCGATCAAGGACCTGATCGTGGTGGCTACCGGCTCCGAGGGGGCTGAGGTCACCACCAACTTCGCCGGCATGGACAACGCCTATTCCACGCCCAATGGAGTGAATGGCGCGAGTTTCTTCTACGCCAACCCGCTGACCAGCCGCGGCACCACCGGTACCGTCGTCAACAATGGCGCCAACACCTGGGATGCCTCGCTGGGTGCGCTCAAGACCTTCCTCGGCGGCGAGCAGATGGTGGTGCTGTTCAACAACAACCAGATCAACGCCGACGGCAAGGCGTCCCAGAGCCTGGCGGCGTGGGCGCGGCTGTGGCTGACGAATGGTTCCGGCACCGTGCTGGGCACTTTCGAGCTCACCAACAACAACCGCCCGTATGACTTGATCAGTCAAGGCGGTGGCGGCAACTTCCTCGGCGATCCATTGAGCTATACCGCGCCGGGCAGCGGCGCCGGGGCGCCGGACGCCATCAGCGGGCAGAACACCGACTACGTGCTCTCCGGCGGCGCCATCTGTGTGAACACCAGCATCAACCCGCTCTACCCGGTGCCGGTGCCCTGTAACTCGGCCGGCGCCTCGGCACCCATCAGCCACAACCTGGGGGCGGACCATGTGGCCTACGCGCTGCTGTTCCCCGAGCTGAACAGCTTGATGGACGGTCTGTTCGACAAGCTCAGCGATGCCGATCTGGCCGCCTACACCCTGCATGCGGACATCCGCCTGGGCTGCGGCATGAAGACGGTGACCAGCACGCAGCGCGGCAACCGTACGGTGTACGCCTATGGCAGCCAGGCTTACGGTGCCTCGCCCAGCTGTGCCATTGCCGACAACAACGGTTGGGCCACCGGGCTGAACAATGGCTACGAGCAGATCTTCATCGGCACCGCGCGGGTGCGGGACGACAACCCCAACCCGGTACCGCTGCCGGGCACGCTGACGCTGCTTGCCGTGGCCGGCGCGGCGGCTGGCTGGGGTGGGCGCCGCCGGGCTCAGCCGGCCTGGGCGTAGGCGGCCGGAGGCAAGCCTTCCCGCCCGGCGGCGATGGCGACCATCAGGGCGACGCGGGCCTGGGCCGGCGCTAATGCACCGGCGGCCCAGGTGCCGAGTTCGATGTCCTGGTGGCGGGGCGTGACGTAGGCGGAGGCCAGCCGGCTGCCGCGTACGATGCGGATGCCTGCACTGCAGGCTTCGGTGATGGTCTCTTCCCAGGCCACCGGCACCGTGCCGCTGCCGGGCAGGGCGAGCACCACGCCGCGGGCGCCGTGTCGCAGCGCATCCCGCAGCGCTTGCGGCGGGCTGCCGGCGGCGACGTGCAGGATGGCGACCTCCGGCAGCGCATGGCAGGCACCGGCGTCCAGCACGGCCGCGGTGGCCGGCGGGCGTGGATGGAAGAAGCGCAGCCGGCTGCCGGCCACGCCCAGGGCTCCGCCGGCGCCGGCCGCATAGGGCTGCAGGCCGAGGCTGGCCTTGCTCAGTGGCAGCGCCGGCAGGATTTCGCCGGCGAACACCACCATCACCCCGCGCCCCCGACTCTCCGCGGCCAGCGCCACCCGGCAGGCGTCGTACAGATTGGCCGGGCCGTCGGCGGACAGGGCGTTGGCCGGGCGCATGGCGCCGGTGAGCACCACCGGCGTCTCACCGCCGTGGCAGAGGGCGAGGAAGGCGGCGGTTTCTTCCAGCGTGTCGGTGCCGTGGGTGACGACGATGCCGGCGATGGCCGGATCGGCCGCCAGCGCCTGCACCCGCTTGGCGAGTGCCAGCCAGTGGGCCGGGGTGAGATCGCTGCTGTCCACATTGCACGGCTGCTCCACCCGCAGGCTGGCGAGTTCGCGCAGCGGCGGCACGGCGGCGATCAGCGCTTCGGCATCCACTACGCCGGCGGTGTAGTTCGCCGGCGCGGCGCTGTCTTCGGCGAGGCCGGCGATGGTGCCGCCGGTGGCGATGAGGGCGAGCGTGGGTTTCATCGAAGCGGCCTAGTCGAAGGGGGTGTCGTTGGGCGTGGCGTACAGCGTCTGCATGGCGGAGGACATCGGCAGGTTCAGGTTGTGGCCCAGCGGCGGAATCGGCTGGGTGAACCAGCGGGCGTAGATGCGCGCCGCCCCGCCGCTGCGCATCAGTTCGGCCAGGGCGTCGTCCACCACCTTCTTGAACACCGGGTCTGTCCGCTGGAGCATGCAGGCGTAGGCCTCGTAGGAGCGCGGCGTGCCGGTGACGATCCAGCGCCCGCCCTCGCCGCGCTTGGCCAGCTCACCGTGCAGCAGGGCGTCGTCCATCATGAAGGCGTCGGCGCGGCCGGCGGCGAGCACCACGAAGCTCTCCGCATGGTCGCGGGCGGAGACGATGGTGGCGCTGGCCAGCTCGCCGCTGTTGAAGGCGCGCCGCAGCACGGTTTCCGAGGTGGTGCCGGCGGTGGTGACGATGCGCCGGCCGACGAGGTCGGAGAAATCGCGGATGCCGGAGTCGGTGCGCACCATCAGCCGGGTGCCGGCGATGAAGATGGTGTTGGAGAAGCCGACCTGGGCTTCGCGCTCGCGGTTGTGGGTGGTGGAGCCGCATTCGAGATCGATGCGGCCGCTGCTCACCATGGTCATGCGGTTGTGCGGGGTGATGGGCACCAGCCGCAGCGGCAGTCCGGGCTGGCCGAGATGGCGGCGTACTGTGTCCACCACCCGCAGTGCCAGCTCATGGGAGTAGCCCACCACCTCGCCGTCCGCCACATAGGAGAAGGGAATGGAGGCACTGCGGTAGCCGAGCCTGAACTCGCCTTCGCTGCGGATGCGCTCCAGCACGGCGGAGCCGTCGGCCGCCACGGCGGGCAGGGCCGGCGCAAGGGCGAGCAGGAGCGGCAGCAGGGTGTGGCGGAGTCGATGCGGGAGGCGCATTGCGGTGGCGGTGGGTACGGGGAACGCGGGATTCTAGCGCCAGCTTCGGGTGGAGTTGGCGTGGCGGCGTATGTGCTGAAAGAGCCGGGGCAGCGCTGCGCGGCGATTCACTGGTGGCTTGCCACCGCTGTGTCGGGCGGCTGCATCCTTCGAGGTGCTTGGCGGATCGTCGCCTGACCAGATCCGCCCAGGCCCGCCAGAGCCTCGCTCTCCACCAGGCTCCCAGCCAGACGCAGGGCGGGCGGCCGGCCCTGGCTGCCGCTGGCGGCGCAAGCTCCGCCTATTCCGCCCGCGGCGCCGTCAGCACTTCCGGGCGCAGCGTGCGTTCCAGGCTCTCCTTGTCCATCAGGCCGCGCTCCAGCACCAGTTCGGACACGCTGCGGCCGGTCTTGAGCGCTTCGCGGGCGGCCCAGGTGGCGTTCTCGTAGCCGATCAGCGGGTTCAGCGCGGTGGCGAGGCCGGCGGAGGTGCGCACCCGTTCGGCCAGCAGCTCGCGGTTGGCGGTGATGCCGCGCACGCAGTTTTCGGTCAGCGTGCGGCAGCCGGCTTCCAGGTGCTCGATGCTCTTGAACAGCGAGTGGCCGATGATGGGTTCGAAGGCGTTGAGCTGCAGCTGGCCGCCTTCGGAAGCCATGGTGATGGTGACGTCGTTGCCGATCACCTCGAAGGCGATCTGGTTCACCACCTCCGGAATGATGGGATTCACCTTGCCCGGCATGATGCTGGAGCCGGCGGCGCGCTCCGGCAGGTTGATCTCGTTGAAGCCCGCCTGCGGGCCGCTGGAGAGCAGCCGCAGGTCGTTGCACACCTTGGACAGCTTGCAGGCGATGCGCTTGAGCACGCCGGAGAGCTGCACGAAGGCGCCGGTGTCCTGGGTGGCCTCGATGAGGTTTTCCGACGGCACCAGCTTCACACCGGAGAGCTCCGACAGGCACTCGGTGGCCATCTTGGCGTAGCGGATGTCGGTGTTGATGCCGGTGCCGATGGCGGTGGCGCCGAGGTTGATCTCCTGGATCAGGCAGATGGCTTCGCGCAGGCGGGTGATGTCCTCGCTCATCATCACCGCGTAGGTGGAGAACTCCTGGCCCAGCGTCATCGGCACCGCGTCCTGCAGCTGGGTGCGGCCGATCTTGAGGATGTCCTTGAACTCTTCCGCCTTGGCAAAGAAGGCCAGGCGCAGCTTCTCCATCGCGTCCAGCAGGCCCTGGATGGCGAACACCACCGCCAGCTTCAGCGCCGTCGGATAGACGTCGTTGGTGCTCTGGCTCATGTTCACATGGTTGAGCGGGTGCAGCTCGTTGTAGTGGCCTTTGGGCCAGCCCAGCTTCTCCAGCGCCAGGTTGGCGATGACCTCGTTGGCGTTCATGTTGGTCGAGGTGCCGGCGCCGCCCTGGATCACATCCACCACGAACTGGCTGTGCAGCCGGCCCTCGGCGATCTCGCGGCAGGCGGAGTCGATGGCGTTGAAGCGGCCGTCGTCCAGCTGGCCGAGCGCATGGTTGGTGCGGGCGGCGGCCTGTTTCACCAGTGCCAGCGCGCGCACCAGCTCCGGGTAGGAGCCTATGGTCTTGCCGGTGATGGGGTAGTTCTCCAGCGCGCGCAGGGTGTGTATGCCCCAGTAGACCTCGGCCGGGATCTCGCGGTCGCCGAGCAGGTCGTGTTCGCTGCGGGTGGTCTGCATCTGTCTCTCCTCTGTGCCCGGCGCTGGCCGCGCCGTGGTCCGTGTTTGTTGTTGTGTGTGGCGATGTCGGGGGTGGGGGCGCTTCGGTTCAGGTATTCAAGCCGGCCCTTCAGTACTCCCAGAACACCCGCTGCAGTTCCTTGCTGTCGTTGCTGCGGGTCAGCGCCACCGCGGCGAGGATGCGCGCCTTCTGCGGGTTGAGGTCGTGGGCGACCACCCAGTCGTTCTTGTCGTCCGGCTGCTCGGCGTTGCGCAGCACGAAGCCGCCGGCGGTGACGCGGGAGGAACGGATGATGTGCACGCCCTGGCCGCGCAGCGCCTGCAGCGCCGGCGCCACCCGGTTGGACACCGAGCCGTTGCCGGTGCCGGCATGGACGATGGCGCGCGCGCCGCCGGCGGCGAAGGCCTGGTAGGCGGTGGGGCTGACGTTGCCGTAACCGTAGGCGATCTCCACCGGCGCCAGCGCGCTGATGCGGGCGATGTCGAACTCGGAGCCGCTGGTGTGGCGCTTGGCCGGCAGGCGGAACCAGTAGGGCTTGCCTTCCACCACCATGCCCAGCGGGCCCCAGGCGCTCTTGAAGGCATCCGGGCGGATGTTCACCGCCTTTGCCACATCGCGGCCGCTGTGGATTTCGTCGTTCATCGTCACCAGCACGCCCTTGCCGCGGGCGTCCGCGCTGGCGGCGACCGCCACCGCGTCGTAGAGGTTGAGCGTGCCGTCGGCCGACATCGCGGTGCCCGGCCGCATCGAGCCGACGACGACGATGGGCTTGTCGCTGGGAATGACGAGGTTGAGGAAGAAGGCGGTCTCTTCCAGGGTGTCGGTGCCGTGGGTGATGACGATGCCGTCCACATCGTCCTGCCGCGCCAGCTCCGCCACCCGGCGGCCGAGCTGCAGCAGGTGCTCGTCGGTGAAGCTCTCGGAGGCGATCTGGAACACCTGCTCGCCACGCACGCTGGCGATGTCCTTCAGCTCCGGCACGCTGGCCACCAGCTGCTCCACCGGCACCTTGGCGGCCTGGTAGGTGGCGCTGTTGGCCGCGCCCGCACCGGCGCCGGCAATGGTGCCGCCGGTGGCGAGGATGACGACATGGGCGAGCCGGGCCGCGGGCGCGGCGTCGCGCGCCAGGGCGGGCGCCGGCTGCAGCAGGCAGAGGGAAAGGGTGAGAAGCAGGGCAGGCGCGGCGAGCAGGCTGCGCCGGGCGGTGGAGGCAGGCAGGGCTTTCATGACATCTCCCGGGCGGGGTGGCGGCGGAAAAAGCATGGACGCCGGCGGCGGTCCGTGGGCCGGACCGCCGCCGTGCGCCGGGTCAGTGCTGCAGGATCTTGGCGAGGAAGGTCTGGGCGCGTTCGGAGCGCGGCTGGCCGAAGAAGTCGTCCTTGGAGGCGTCTTCGACGATGGCGCCGCGGTCCATGAAGATCACCCGGTGGGCGACCTTGCGGGCGAAGCCCATCTCGTGGGTCACGCACATCATGGTCATGCCTTCGCGGGCGAGCTCCACCATGACGTCCAGCACCTCGTTGATCATCTCCGGGTCCAGTGCCGAGGTGGGCTCGTCGAACAGCATGCAGATCGGGTCCATCGCCAGCGCGCGGGCGATCGCCACCCGCTGCTGCTGGCCGCCGGAGAGCTGGCCGGGGAACTTGCTGGCGTGGGCCTTGAGGCCGACGCGGTCGAGCAGCTTCATGCCCTTGTCCATCGCCTCGTCGCGCTTGCGGCCCAGCACCTTGATCTGGGCGATGGCGAGGTTGTCGGTGATGGTCATGTGTGGGAATAGCTCGAAGTGCTGGAACACCATGCCGACCCGCGAGCGCAGCTTGGGCAGGTTGGTCTTGGGCGCCTCCACCGCGGTGCCGTCCACCACGATGCTGCCCTGCTGGAAGGGCTCCAGGCCGTTCACGCACTTGATCAGGGTGGATTTGCCGGAGCCGGAGGGTCCGCAGACCACCACCACCTCACCCTTGTTCACATGGGTGGTGCAATCGGTGAGCACCTGGAAGCTGCCGTACCACTTGGAAACGTTCTTGATCTCGATCATCGGGAATAACTCCGTTGCTAGCCTGGGGATCAGCGGATGATGGCGATGCGCGCCTGGAGCCGCTTGACCAGCCGCGAGAGGGTGAAGCAGATGATGAAATAGACCACCGCCACGGTGGTGTACATCTCCACCGGACGCAGGTCGCGCTGGGTGATCTTGTCCGCCGCGCCGAAGAAGTCGGTGGCGCCGATGGCATACACCAGCGACACGTCCTGGAACAGCACGATGGTCTGCGTCAGCAGCACCGGCAGCATGTTGCGGAAGGCCTGCGGCAGCACCACCAGGCGCATGGTCTGGCTGTAGGTGAAGCCCAGCGCCGAACCCGCGGCGATCTGGCCACGTGCCACCGACTGGATGCCGGAACGCATGATCTCCGAGTAGTAGGCGGCTTCGAACACGGTGAAGGTGAAGTAGGCCGAGTTGGCCGCGCCTATCGGCATCGGCTTGCCGGTGACGAGCTGCAGCACCATGGGCAGGATCAGGTAGAAGGCGAGGATCACCTGCACCAGCGGCACGCTGCGGAAGAAGTTCACATAGGCCGAGGCGAACAGCTGCAGCGGCTTGATCGAGGACAGCCGCATCAGCGCCAGCAGGGTGCCGAGGATGATGCCGCCTATCATGGCCACCACCGTCACCTGCAGGGTGTAGCGCAGGCCCTCGGCCAGGAATTGCCAGTTGGCGGTGACGACGCCGAAGTCGAAATCGTTCATGTCAGTGGCCTCCCTTGCCGCCGGTGATCAGGCCGGGCACCGCGCTGCGTTTCTCGATGAAGGCGAGGATGCGGTTCATCGCGAAGGCGAGGGCGAAGTAGATGACGGTGACCACGATGGTGATCTCCAGCACCTGCGAGGTCTTCTCGATGATCTGCTTGTACTGGAAGTACAGCTCCAGGATGCCCACCGCGTAGGTCACCGCCGAGTTCTTGAAGATGTTCATCGCCTCGGAGGTGATGGCCGGCAGCACGATGCGGTAGGCCATGGGCAGGCGCACGTAGCGGTAGGTCTGCCATTCGGTGAAGCCCAGCGCCAGGCCGGCGAAGCGCTGGCCGCGGGCGAGGGAGTTGATGCCCGACTTCACCTGCTCGGCGATGCGCGCCGCGGTGTAGAGGCCGAGGCCGACGACGGCGGTGACCAGGTAGGGCAGCTCCTGCTTCACCCACAGGCCCAGCTTCTCGGGCAGGAATTCGGGGATCACGAAGAACCACATGAAGAGCTGCACGATCAGCGGCACGTTGCGGAATATGTCCACATAGGTGTCGCCGATGGCCACCAGCGCGCGGTTGGGGGTGGTGCGCATCACGCCCAGCACCGAGCCCAGCGCCAGGGCCAGCGCCAGCGCGCCCAGCGACACCGCCACCGTCCAGCCCATGCCGGAGATGATCCATTCGTAATATTTGAGGCCGTCGTCGGCCTCCTGGAAGAAGAACAGCCAGTCCCAGTGGTAATTCATCGCCTTTCCTCGCGGCCGCGGGCGGCCCGGGTGGGGGGAGGGCGGCGGCCTCGGGAGCCGCCGCCGCCGGGTTGCGGCCCGCGGGGAGCGGGCCGGCGCGAGGGTCTTATTCGACGCCCTTGTCGGTCGGGGTCTCGATGGCCGCCTTCAGCACCGGGCTCATCGGGAAGTTGAGGTTCACGTTGCGCGGCGGAATCGGGTTCATGAACCACTTGTCGTACAGCTTGGTGGCTTCGCCGGACTTCATCGTGGCGATCAGCGCCTTGTCCACCACCGCCTTGAACTCGGGGTCGTCCTTGCGCAGCATCACGCCGTAGGGCTCGTCGCGCAGGGAGGGGCCGACGATGGCGTAGGCGCCCGGATTCTTGGAGTTGGCGATGAGGCCGGCGATGAGGATGTCGTCCATCACGAAGGCGGCGGCGCGGCCGCTTTCCACCATCAGGAAGGAATCGGCGTGGTCCTTGCCGTAGAGGTTGCGCAGGTTGATGGACTTGCCGCGCTGGTTCTGCTTGATCAGGCCGTCGGAGGTGGTGCCGGTGGTGGTCACGACCGGCTTGCCTTCCAGGTCGGTGATGTCGTTGATGCCGGAATCCTTGCGCACGCCCATGCGCACGCTGGTGATGAAGTAGGCCACCGAGAAGCCCACCTGCTGCTGGCGCTGCACGCTGTTGGTGGTGGAGCCGCACTCGATGTCTATGGTGCCGTTCTGCATCAGCGGGATGCGGTTCTGCGAGGTCACCGCCTGGTACTTCACCTGCAGGTTGGGCGTCTTCAGCTCCTCCTTCACCGCGTCCACCACCTTGGCGCAGAGGTCCATCGCGTAGCCCACCGGCTTCTGGTCGGCGTCCAGATAGGAGAAGGGCACCGAGGATTCACGGTAGCCCACGGTGATCGCACCGGCGTCCTTGATCTTCTTCAGCGAGCCGGTGAGTTCGGCGGCCTGAGCGGGGGCGGCGAGGCCTCCCGCGGTGAGACACAGGGCGATGACGGTGAGGGATTTGCGCATGACCAGTCTCCAATCTACGTTCGAAAGTACGTTCGAGAAGGCGGACGAGTGCTTCGCCCGTTGCCTGCGGTTATCGCACGTAATGTGCCAATGCCCGGTTTCATCCTAGCCCCTTGATCTGATTGGGGTTGATCCGGGTAGACCCGTGTGCCGCGTTCGGGAATCCGTCGCCGGGCGGGGATGCCCGTACGGAAATCCGAACGCTGCGAGGCTTGGAGGCGGCTGTGGCGGGATGGTTGCCGCAATGCGCCGTGTGGCGGGGCTTTGCCCCGGGGGAAAGGGGGCGGTGCTGTGGCTGCCGCCGTGGCCGGGCGGATTTCTGGCAGGGGCCGAAGCGCGCCGGCCTCAGCCTTCCCGCGGCATCAGGCCGTGCTTGCGGATCTTGTCGTGCAGCGTGGTCTTGGGCACCCGCAGCGCCTCGGCGGCGCGGCTGAGGTTGCCGCCGTGGCGGCGCAGGGTCTCGTCGATCAGGTTGCGCTCGAAGTGGTCCACCATCTCCGCCAGCGAGGGCGCGTCGCTGCGCTCGGCGGTGCCGAGCACGCTGTTGCCCACGCCCAGCACCAGGCAGTCGGCGACGTTGCGCAGCTCGCGCACATTGCCCGGCCAGGGGTGCGCCATCAGGCGGTGGGTCTGCTCGGCGCCCAGCTGCGGCAGCGGGCGGTCGTAGCGCTGGGCTGCCTGCAGCATGAAGTGCTCCAGCAGCAGCGGGATGTCCTCGCGGCGCTCGCGCAGCGGCGGCAGCTCCACGGTGACGACGTTGAGGCGGTAGTAGAGGTCGGCGCGGAAGCGGCCTTGGCCGGCCAGTTCCAGCAGGTCGTCCTTGGTCGCCGCCACCACCCGGGTGTCCACCGGCAGCAGCTGGTTGGAGCCCAGGCGTTCTATCACCCGCTCCTGCAGCACCCGCAGCAGCTTGATCTGCACCGCCAGCGGCATGCTTTCCAGCTCGTCCAGGAACAGGGTGCCGCCGCTGGCGTGCTCTATCTTGCCGACGCGGCGCTTCTGCGCGCCGGTGAAGGCGCCGGCCTCGTGGCCGAACAGCTCGCTGTCGAGCAGGTTGTCCGGCAGGCCGCCGCAGTTGAGGGCGACGAAGTTGGCCTTGCGCCGCGGCCCGAGGTCGTGCAGGCAGCGGGCGACCAGCTCCTTGCCGGTGCCGGTCTCGCCGCGCACCAGCACGTCCACCGTCTTGCCGGCGACGTCGAGGATGAGCTGGCGCAGCCGCTCCATCTGCGGCGAGCGGCCGATCAGCGCCGCGTCCAGGCCCTCGCGCCGTTCCAGGCGGCGGCGCAGGTCGGCCACTTCCAGCGCCAGTGCGCGCTTGTCCAGCGCGCGGTGCACCACCTCGATCAGCAGCTCCGGGGCGAAGGGCTTCTGGATGAAGTCGTAGGCGCCGCTGCGCATCGCCTCCACCGCCAGGGTGACGTCGCCGTGGCCGGTGATCATGATCACCGGCAGCGCCGGGTCCAGCTCGTGGGCGCGGCGCACCACCGCCATGCCGTCGGCGCCGGGCAGGCGCATGTCGGTGACGAGGATGCCGGCGAAGTCCTGCGTCAGCCGGCGCAGCCCCTCCTCGGCGCTGGCGCAGCCGCTGACCGGAATGCCGGCCAGCTCCAGCGCCTGCTCGCAGCCGAGGCGGACGTCGGGGTCGTCTTCGATGATGAGTACGGAAAGCGCTGTTTTCATTGGGCGGGCGGCTCCGGGGCCGCGGGCAGGAAGACGGTGAAGAAGGCGCCGCCGCGGGCGCGGTTATCGGCCACCAGGTCGCCGCCGAACTCGCGCACGATGTCGCGCGAGATGGCCAGCCCCAGGCCCAGCCCTTCGCCGGCCGGCTTGGTGGTGAAGAAGGGCTCGAACAGGCGGCTCTGCAGCGTGCTCGGCAGGCCGACGCCGGTGTCGCCCACCCGCAGCACCACCCGGCCGTCGCCATGGGTGTAGGCGCCCAGGTCCAGCTCGCGCACCGCCTGGCCGCGCATGGCGTCGATGGCGTTGGAGATGAGGTTCACCAGCACCTGCTCCAGCCGGTTCTGGTCGCACCAGGCCACCGCGCGGCCGGGCTCGCAGCCGTTATGCACCGCGATGTCGGCGCGCTTGAGGCGCTGGTCGAGCAGGAACAGGGCGTTGGCCACCGCATGGGCCACGTCCACCCGCGCCGGCACCGCCGGCGACTTGCGGGCGAAGGTTTTCAGCGGGGTGATGATGCCGCCCATCTGGTCGATCAGGCGGCCGATGATGCCCAGGTTCTTCTCGGCGGTGGCGAGGTCGCCGCGGCGGATGAACTCGATGGCGTTGCCCGACAGCGTGCGCATCGCCCCCAGCGGCTGGTTCAGTTCGTGGGTGATGCCGGTGGCCAGCCGCCCCAGCACCGCCAGCTTGGCCGCCTGCACCAGTTCGTCCTGCGCCGCGCGCAGCGTCTGCTCGGCATGCTGGCGTTCGGCGATCTCCTTGCGCAGGCGGGCGATGGATTCGGTGAGGGCGCGGGTGCGGCGGCCCACCTTGCCTTCCAGTTCGGCGTTGGCGCGCTGCAGCAGCGCTTGCGCCTCCAGCTTCTCCTGCAGGATGCGGCGGCGTTGGCTGATCACCAGCAGCAGCAGGATGAGGAAGCCGGCGCCGACGATGGTGAGCGCCGCATGGGTGGCGGCCTGGCGGCGCACCGGCGTCATCTCGGAGAACACCAGCAGCTTCCAGCCGGCATCCGGCAGGCCGCGCGCCTGGGCGAGGTAGAGGCCGCTGTTGTGCGGCAGCGTGGGCGGCAGCACCAGCCGGGTGTCGAAGCGCGCCATGCTGCCGCTTTCCTCGCCGCCGGAAAGCGTGACCGGCAGGCGGCCGATGGGGCGGTTGTTGTACAGCCGGTCGGCGGCGATCTGCGCCTTGTCCGCCTCGTTCAGCGGCGTCAGCGCGGTGTACAGCCAGGCCGGCACCGAGGTGAGGATGACCACGCCCTTGTCGTCGGCGATCAGTGCCGGCGAGCCGAGCGAAGTCCACGTCTCGTCCAGGTCGGCGAAGCCGATCTTGATCACCGCCACGCCCAGCAGGCGGCCGGCGTTCATTACCGGGTGGGAGACGAAGTAGCCCGGATCGCCGCGGGTGGTGCCGATGGCGAAGTGGCGGCCGACCTTGCCCTGGAGCGCGCTGCGGAAATAGGGGCGGAAGGAGAGATCCTCGCCGACGAAGCTGTCCGGCTGGTTCCAGTTGCTGGCGGCCACCGCGCGGCCGTCGGCATCGAGGATGAAGATGGCGATGCTGCCGATGCTGTGGTTGAGCCGCTCCAGGTAGCGGTTGGCGGCATCCGCGCGGCCGGCGTCGCCCGGCAGGCGCAGCAGGCTGTTCACCTCCGGGCTCAGCTCCACCGTGGCCGGCAGGTGGGCGTAGCGGTTCACCACCGCATCCACCGCGGCGGCGAACAGGTCCAGCCGGTGGCTGGCTTCCACCCGCAGCGCCTGCATGCCCACATGCTCGCTCAGCCGGTAGCCGCCGAAGCCGGCCAGGCTCACCAGCACCACGCACAGCGCGAGCAGCAGTGGATGCGGCGGATGGGCAGGGCGGCGGAAGGCGGGAGCCGGCTGGGGAAGGGCGTCGGTTTCCATGGAGAGGCGGGCGTAAGGCCGGCCGATTCTAGGAGGGCGGGGCAGGGAAGGAAAGCGCGGGTCGCCCGCCGCGCCGGGGTGTTCCGCTCGTGCGAGATGGCTGGAAGCCGGCGGAGGCTGCGACGGTGGCGCGGGTTGGAGAGCGCGCCGCCCAGCCGTCGCGGGGCCGGGAAAACCCCCAGGCATGCGCCTTTCCGCTTGCCCGTCGGCAGGCGCTGCCTACAATGAGGCACCGGGTTCAGGGAGGCGCGATGCGTATTGGTTCGCGGGCGAAGATGAGTGCGGCGCTCGCGCTGGTGGGCGTGGCGGCGGCGGTGTTCGTCGTCATCGCCGGCGAGATGTTCGAGGCGCGCCTGCAGGAGCGCTGGCGTGCCGAGCGCCTGTCCGAACTCGCCGAACTGCGCGCCCGGCTGGAGGGCGAACTCAACGGCGCCACCAATCTCACCGCCGGCCTGGTGTCCTACGTCGCCGCCCGCGGCGGCATCTCGCAGCAGGATTTCGACCTCATCGCCCGCGAGCTGCTGGTGGAGCAGGGCCTGCTGCGCAACATCACGCTGGCGCCGGACAACATCATCGCCATGGTGTATCCGCTGGCGGGCAACGAGGCCGCGCTGGGCCTGGATCTCCTCAAGCATCCGGTTCAAGGCGCCGCCACCCGGCGCATGCTGGCCGATGGCCGCGCGGTGCTGGCCGGCCCGGTGGAGCTGGTGCAGGGCGGCCGCGCGCTGATCCACCGCGTGCCCATCTACCTGACGCCGCCCGGCGGTCCGCCGCGCAGCGGCCGCTACTGGGGGCTGATGAGCACGCCCATCGACTTCGACCGCCTGCTCACCCGCAGCGGGCTGCGCGACTCGGACCTGCGCTTCGACATCGCCCTGCGCGGCGTGGATGGCATGGGCAGCGCCGGCGCGGTGTTCTGGGGCGACGCCGCGCTGTTCGACGATCCCGCCGCCTTCAGCCTCAGCGTGCGGGTGCTCGATGGCGAATGGAACATGGCGGCGCTGCCGCTGGACGGTGTGCCCGGCCTCACCGCCGCGGTGTGGCGGGTGCGCGCCGCGGGTATCGGCGTGGCGCTGTTCGTGGTGCTGCTGCTGTGGCGCTTCAACCATGTCGCCGCCCGGCTGGAGGATTCCGAGCAGCTGCACCGCGAGCTGGCGGAGCAGATCCGCGACGTGCTGTTCCGCACCGATGCCGCCGGCCGCCTCAGCTACCTCAACCCCGCCTGGGAGCAGCTGAGCGGCCGGTCGGCGGAGGAAAGCCTGGGCCGCCACTGGACCGAGCTGCTGCTGGCGGAAGACCGCATGCCGGCCGCCGCCCGCTGCGACCGCTTCCTCGCCGCGGCCGCCAGCGGCACCGGCCCGGCGCTGTTCGACGAGCGGGTGCGCATCGCCGACGATGCCGGCCGCATCCACAACCTTGTCGTGCGCGCAGCCTTCCATCGCGGCCTGGGCGGCGAGGGCGGTGGCGGGCTGGTCGGCGTCATGGCGGACCTCACCGAGCGTCAGGCGCTGGCCGCCCAGCTGGCGCTGGCGGCGCGGGTATTCGAGCGCAGCGGCGAGGGAATCGTGGTGTTCGACGGCGAAGGCCGCATCGAATCGGTGAATCCCGCCTTCACCCGCCTCACCGGCTATCCGGCGGACGATGTGATAGGCACCGGCGGCGAAGGCGTGGGCGGGCTGGAGCTGTTCGGCCAGGTGCGGCAGGCGCTGGGAGAGCGCGACCACTGGCAGGGCGAACTGGAGGCGCGCCACCGCGGCGGCGGCCGCTTCCCGGTGACGCTGTCCGCCACCCTGGTGCGCGGCGAGCACGGCCAGGCGGAACACTGCATCGCCATCTTTTCCGACATCAGCGAGCGCCGCGCCCAGGAGGCCAGCGTGCGCCACCTCGCCCTGCACGACGGCCTCACCGGCCTCGCCAACCGCATCCAGCTCAGCGGCCGTTTCGACCAGGCCGCCGGCCTGGCCGGGCGCGACGGCCGCGGCATGGCGCTGCTCTACTTCGACCTCGACGCCTTCAAGCCGGTGAATGACACCCACGGCCATGCCGTTGGCGACGAAGTGCTGCGCGCGGTCGCCAGCCGCCTGCGCGAACTGGTGCGCCACGGCGATACCGTGGCCCGCGTCGGCGGCGACGAATTCGTCGTGCTGCTGGCCCAGGTCGGTGGCCCCGGCGATGCCCTGGAAACCGCCGGCAAGCTGATGGACGCGCTCAATGCGCCGCTGCTGCTCGACAGCGGCGTCTTCAAGCTCGGCGCCAGCGTCGGCATCAGCCTCTATCCGCAGCACGGCCGTACGCTGGACGAACTGCTGCGCGCCGCCGACCGCGCCATGTATCACGCCAAGCGCGGCACCCACGGCCTGCGCCGCATCGCCGTCGCAAGCTGAAGTCATAAGCGGCGATGGGCCGCCGCGCTGCCGCCGCGGCACGCGCACTACCCGTTCCGGGGCGTAAAACCACAGGAAAATCAGGGCATAGCGCGATGCAGCGCAGCGGACGGATTTAACGGCGCGGCCTAGGCCGGTGGGCATATACTCCCGCGGCATTTCCGCCGAATCACCTTGCCGATCCCTTGCCGCCGACCATGCCCGCGCTCCGAAATCACCCCGTCCGTCGCCTGCTGGCGGTGCTCCTCCTCAGCGCCACCGGCTTTGGCGCGCAGGCGGCGCAGCCCGATCCGGCCGCTGCCAGCCGCTATTACGAAGACGGCCTGGCACGCTACGAGAAGCAGGACCTGTCGGGTGCGGTCATCCAGCTCAAGAACGCGCTGCAGCAGGATCGCAACATGCTCGCCGCCCACCTGCTGCTGGGCCGCAGCTATTTCGACCAGGGCGAACTCGGCGCCGCCGAGGTCTCCTTCCGCGAAGCCCTGCGCCTGGGCGCCAGCCGTGCCGAAGTGGCGGTGCCGCTGGCGCGCATCTACCTGCTGCAGAGCCGCGCCTCGCTGGTGGTGGACAGCCTGCAGCCGGAAGGCCTGCCGGCCGCCGCCCAGCTCGAACTGCTGAGTCTGCGCGGCACCGCCTATGCCAACCTGGGCAAAGGCAACGAATCCGAACGCAGCTTCGCCGCCGCCCGCGCGCTGGACCCGAACTCGCCGGTGCCGCTGGTGGCCGAAGTGCCGGTGCTGCTCGGCAGCGGCAAGCCGGAACAGGCGCGGGAGCGCGCCGAGCGCGCGGTGCAGCTCGCCCCGCGCGATGCCGCCGCCTACAACGTGCGCGCCTCGGTGGCCCACGCCACCGGCCGCCTGCCCGCCGCGTTGGAAGACTATGCCCGCGCCATCGAACTCCAGCCCGGCCAGCTCGACGCCCGTGTCGCCCGCGCCGGCATCCTGCTGGACCTCGGCCGCGACGCCGAAGCCGCCAGCGCGCTGGACAAGCTCGCCGCCGACATGCCGAAAGAGCCGCGCGTCGCCTACCTGCGCGCCCTGCTCGCCAGCCGCCGCGGCGACAGCACCACCGCCAACGCCCAGATGCTGCAGGTCGGCGATCTGCTGGAAAGCCTGCCGGCCGAATGGCTGGCCACCCAGGAACAGCTGTTGATGACCGGCGCGCTGGCGCACCACGCCACCGGCCAGTTCGAAAAGGCGCGCAAATACCTGGACGTGCTGGTCGCCCGCTACCCGCGCAACCTCGGCGCGCGCAAGCTGCTCGCCGCGGTGCTGGTCGAACGCAACGAAACCACCCCGGCGCAGGCCCTGCTGGAAGACGTGCTGCGCAAGCAGCCGGATGACGCCCAGGCGCTCTACCTGCTCGGCCGGGTGCAGCTGGCGCAGAAGCGCTACGCCAAGGCCGCCGAAACCCTGGAGCGCGCCGCCGCCCGCGGCGCCGGTGAGGATCCCCGGCTGCAGACCGCGCTCGGCCTCGGCCGTGTCGGCATGGGCGACACCGACGCCGGCATGCGCAACCTCGCCGCTGCTTTCGACAAGGCACCGCAGGATGTCGGCCTGGCCGCCACCTATGTGAACCTGCTGATGCGGGGCGGCGAACGCGCCAAGGCGGTGGCCGCCGCGCGCAAGACCGCCCAGGCGCAGGCCGCCAACCCGGCGGCGCACAACCTGCTCGGCCTTGCGCTCGCCAGCAGCGGCGACCTCGCCGGCGCCCGCAACGCCTACAACGAAGCGCTCAAGCGCGACGCCAACTTCGTTCCCGCCCAGCTCAACCTCGCCCGGGTGGACCGCGCCGAAGGCAAGCTGGACGCCGCGCGCAAGCGCTACGCCGCCATGCTCGCCAAGGACCGCAACGACGGCGTCGCCCTATATGAATCCGGCGTGCTCGAACAGCAGGCCGGCAACAGCGCGGAAGCCCTGCGCTGGTTCGAGAAAGCGGTGGTCGCGCGGCCGGACAACATCGCCGCCAGCCTCGCCCTGGCTGAAGCCCGCCTCACCGTCGGCGAAGGCCAGGCCGCGCTGGAAGCCATGCGCACGCTGACCATGCGCCGTCCCGGCGACCTCGCCGCGCTGGCCGAGCTGGCCCGCATCGAACAAGCGGTGGGCGACACCCGCGCTGCCCAGCAGACCCTGCGCGAGATGTCGCGCATCGCCGAGTACGACCCCGACGGCCAGGTGCGCATCGGCTACCTCCAGCTGCGCGCCGGCGCCGCGGACGAAGCCGCCAGGAACGCGCAGAAAGCGCTGCAGGGCCGGCCGGATCACATCGGCGCGCTCACCCTGGCCGCCGAGGCCGCGCTCGCCCGCGGCGAGTTCGACAAGGCCGGCGAGCGGGTGCGCGAACTGCGCCGGCTGGATCCCAAGGCGGTGGACGCGCTGCGGGTGGAGGGCGACATCGCCTTTGCCCGCGGCCAGCTGCCCGCCGCCGCCGAAGCCTATCGCCAGGCCCAGGAGCGCCAGCCAACCGCCGAGCTGCTGCTGCGCCGGGTACAAGTGCTGCTGGCGCAGGACAAGGCCGCCGCCGCCGCGCCGCTGCTGCAGCAATGGCTGAAGGACAAGCCGGAGCCGGCGGTGCGCCGCGCGTTGGCCGAGATCCACATGCGCACCGGCGACTGGACGGCGGCGCGGCGCGAGTACGAGCGCCTGGTCATCGAGGCGCCGACCGACGCCAGCGCCTACAACAACCTCGCCAACGTGCAGATCCGGATGAAGGACAGCGCCGCCATCGCCACCGCGCAGAAAGCCATCGCGCTGGCGCCGGCCGACGCCAATGTCATCGACACCCTGGGTTGGGCGCTGGCCCGCGGCGAGCGCTACGAGGATGCGCTGCGCTATTTGCGCGACGCCCGCCTGCGCGCGCCGGACAACGCCGAGGTGCGCTGGCACCTGGCTTATGTGCTGGCCAAGGTGGGCCGCGCCAGGGAGGCGCGCGACGAACTGGATGGCGCGCTGCGGTTGAGTAGTACTTTTGACGGCGCGGAAGAAGCCAGGCGTCTACGCCTAACGTTGTAGTAATGTTTGTCAGAAATTTTTACACATACTGATACATTGGTCGTGCAGAAGAAATCAAGTGGCTGATAGAAATAAGAAAAATAATAATGGCTTGAACCTTGCTTTTGCCTGTACAAAGCGGTTTCGGAGAGCAGAATGAACTACATCGCCAAAAAACTCATATTGGGCAGCGCCCTTGCCATTTGGGGCAGCTGTGCGCTGGCGGCCACCACCTGGACGCTGGACAACAAGAGTACGACCGCGCCGGTCGAGACCGGCTGGAAGGCGACGACCAACAGCAGCGCCATCTACTCCACCTCCGTCGGCTACTGGGCCGGCTCCGGCGTGGGCGTGGGCGGCGAATCCAGCTCCGATGGCCAGCACTCGCTGGACAACAAGGCGGGCTACGAAGCGCTGATGCTGAACTTCGGCACCGAGTCGGTGCACCTCGACAGCGTCTCCCTCGGCTGGACGCAGACCGACAGCGACATCTTCGTGCTGGCCTACACCGGCACCACCCCCTTCACCGGTTCGCTGGCCGGCGCCACCTACGCTTCCCTGCTGAGCAATGGCTGGACGCTGGTGGGCAACTACGCCAACGTCGGCTCCAGCACGGTGCAGCTGAACGCCGCCGCCAACCTGTACTCCAGCTTCTGGCTGATCGGCGCCGGTGGCTTCGATGGCACGCTGGGCGTGACCTCCGGCGACAAGGACAGCAAGGGCAACTGGCTGAGCTTCAGCACCGCGCGCTACGACTACGTGAAGGTTTCCGCCGTCAGCGGCACGGTGAAGCAGCCGCCTCCGCCCACCAGCCATGTGCCGGAGCCCGGCTCCCTGGCACTGGCCGGCGCGGCTTTCCTCGGCATCCTCGGGATGCGGCGCAAGCGGGATTGAGTAGCTGAGGTATCAGGGAGGGTGGCAGCGCCCGCAGAGGCGCGGACCACAGGCAAGACGAACGGCGGCCCGAAAGGGCCGCCGTTTTTTCTTGGTGGAGCTGGTGGGGATGAGCTTTCCTGCTGGCCGCCGAACCGCCGAACCGCCGAACCGCCGAACCGCCGAACCGCCGAACCGCCGAACCGCCGAA
>Ga0206117_100252_pt1 | contig 74709 bp, 67 predicted proteins | sample 3A5Ametagenome_FD_177997 | JGI IMG/M metagenome (GOLD analysis project Ga0206117, IMG submission 177997) | Enriched microbial communities from leaf-cutter ant dump, University of Wisconsin, Madison, United States - 3A5A | ecosystem: Environmental > Terrestrial > Nest > Insects nest > Nest dump... | reverse complement strand
ATTATTGGAAGTATGTAAATTCTACTTTTTGATATACTGAATTACCAACCTTTTACGGCTCCGCCTTTAAACACATCAGCCGCAACTTTTTCCACCTCTTCTGATTGATACGATTCTACAAACTTTTTGATTTTGTCACTATCTTTATTTTCTTCTCGGGTCACAATCAGATTGACATAAGGAGACTCCTTATCTTCTGCAAAAACAGCGTCTTTAAGTAAAAGCCCTGCTTGTCCTGCAAAATTATTGTTGATGATAGATAAAGACACTTTTGCGTCATCTAAGACTCTAGGTAGTTGTGGTGCTTCTAGTTCTAATATCTCCAGATTTTTAGGGTTTTCTATTATATCAACTAGTCGTGGAGAGGTTGCTCCATCTTTCAGTTTTATCAATCCCGCCTTTTGTAATAATAGCAATGCTCTGCTATTGTTTGATGCATCATTCGGGATCACTACTACACTTCCATCTTTCAACTCATCCAAACTTTTTATTTTTTTTGAATATACTGCCATTGGATATACAAACGTATTACCTACGATGACAAATTTATATCCACGGTTCGTAGTTTGTTCTTCTAAAAAAGGCTTTGTTTGGAATACATTGGCTTCTATATCTCCTTGATCTAATGCTGTGTTTGGCATTACATAATCACTGAATTGTACTAATTCTACTTCTAGTCCGTATTTTTCTTTCGCTACTTTTTTAGCCGCTTCGGCTATTACGTATTCAGGGCCTGAAGATACCCCTACCTTAATATGATTTGGGTCGTTATTTTTTTTGTTTCCGCAAGATGTGAGTAGTATAAGGGATGCACATATAGTAATCAATCCATTTATTTTCTTCATACTGATATTATATTTTCTAAATTATTAAATAATGAGCAAGTTAGTATTATTTGTCTTTAATGATAAAATAATAACCTGCAAATTTTATCTAAGTTATAAAAAGGAATTATTGTCGCATTTACTCTTATCCATTTCTTTTAACACAGAGTAAAAAGAGTAACACAGAGTTTCTTGCAATACAACAAATACGGCATTGTTTTTACCAATTGCTTAGTACAAAAGTAAAGAATCTAATTATAATAAAAAACTTATGACCTGTATAGCCTCTGCAAAACTATAAGGCTTCCATTTAATCATAAATACCATAAATGAGGTATTTACTGTATAAGCGATATCGTTAATTTTGTGTTTTGTAAAGAACAAAGGAGAATATTGAAAATATAATTTTATAAAATAGCCTGGATTGTGTACTTTTGGCAAAATAATTAAAAGAAACAATCTATATATTTAGATGATTGACATAAAGAATGTAACAAAGGTTTTTCAGGGAAAAAATACGTCTTCTACTGCTCTGTCGAATATATCACTTACTGTCCCTAAAGGCAAGATATTTGGTATAATAGGAGAGTCGGGTGCAGGCAAAAGTACGTTAATCCGCTGTGTAAACTTATTAGAACGTCCCACTTCAGGTGAAATATATATTGATGGACAGGATATGTTGACTTTGTCACCTTCAGAGCTTATTGCTACCCGAAGGAAGATCGGTATGATATTCCAACACTTCAATTTGCTATCCTCTGCCACAGTATTTGAAAATATAGCATTTCCCCTAAAGCTGAATAAAACTTCTAAGGAATTAATTAGACAACGGGTTTTGGAGTTGTTGGCCCTTGTGGGCCTAGAAAACAAAGCTGATGATTACCCTGCAAAACTTTCGGGTGGACAGAAACAGCGTGTTGCTATTGCGCGCGCTTTAGCTAATAATCCTCAAATCCTTTTGTGTGACGAAGCAACCAGTGCATTAGATCCGGCAACTACTTATTCGATTCTTTCGTTGTTGAAAGATATTAATAAGAAGATGAATATTACAATATTGTTGATCACACATGAAATGGAAGTTGTAAAAACGATTTGTGATGAAGTCGCTGTCCTCAACAAGGGAGAGTTGATAGAGCAAGGGCTGATCACTGAGATCTTTTCACATCCTAAAAATGAATTGACCAAATACTTTATTGATTCTTCTATAAGACTGCATATTCCTTCTAATTATTCAGATCGGCTGACAGAGCAATTCATGGATAATAAACATATGCTCATTCGATTGGAGATATCTGGACAGTCAGAAGCAAATGCAGTGCTATCGGATATTGCTAAGTTGTATGAGGTCAATAGTAATATTGTATGTGCTCAAATAGATCATATAAAAGGTGTTAAGTTTGGGGTTATGCTGATAGAATTACACGGCTTGCTCGAAAATGAAGTATTAGCTGTTGAGTATTTAAAGAGTAAGAATATAAATGTAAGTGTTTTAGGATATGTCTAGTGAGATGATCGATTTATTGTTAAAAGGTACAAGTGAAACAATCGTCATGACCCTCGTGTCAGGCTTTTTTAGTTTTTTGCTAGGGTTACCGCTTGGGGTTTGGCTGTATATCACACGTAAAGGGCAGATAAAAGAAAATATGATATTGCATAATATCCTATCAACATTCATAAATATTTTTAGAGCCATTCCTTTTATTATTCTTATTGTATGGATGATTCCTTTCACTCGTGCATTGGTAGGTACATCAATAGGGGTTTTAGCCGCACTTGTTCCATTGAGTATTGGTGCTGCTCCTTTTGTTGCCCGAATGATAGAAAATAGCCTTATCGATGTGCCGAGTGGTTTGATAGAGGCTTCTCGATCTATGGGTGCAACTCCACTTCAGATTGTGAAAAAGGTTTTATTGCCAGAAGCATTACCGTCAATTGTTAATTGTGTATCTATCACGTTAATAATGCTTGTCGGTTATTCTGCTATGGGTGGTGCTGTGGGAGCCGGAGGATTGGGGCAAATTGGTTACCAATATGGCTATGTTGGCTATAATCTGGAAATAATGAATATAGTTTTAGCGTTGCTCGTAATATTAGTGTTTATAATCCAATATACAGGTAATTATATTTCTAAGAAGTTTGACCATAGATAATCACTTTGCTCTTTTGGGAATATAAATAATATTCACAATTTTAATTAGAAAATGAAACTATCTTATTTTTTATTTACAATTATTCTTAGTCTGGTATCTCTTTCTATTGATGCGCAAATAGCGGATACAGGTACATTGAAATCATTGACTGTACGTAAAGGTACTGTGATTGTTGATGTGCGTACGGTAGAAGAGTACGATGAAGGGCATATCGAATCGTCTATAAATATCCCCTTGCAGACATTGGCTGATTCTATCGAGAGTTTGAAACATTATGAGAAAATAATTGTGATCTGTCGAAGTGGCAGACGAAGTGCTAAAGCCAAAGCTGAGTTGGAAGAGGCTGGATTTACGAATGTATATAATGGTGGTGGATGGGAACATCTAAAGACTATTTTAGAAGCACGGGAAGAAGAGTAGCACGGGAAGTTTTCGTCCTTATAAAAAATAAGAATGAAGGTGTAAAATAGTATTCTTATTTTTGGTCAGAGTTCAGAAAATATACTAATTTTACAACACCGATTGCGAAAGTAGCTCAGTTGGTAGAGCACAACCTTCCCAAGGTTGGGGTCGCGGGTTCGAGCCCCGTTTTTCGCTCGAAAAAATGCGCATGTGGCGTAATGGTAGCCGCGCTGTCTTCAGGTGGCAGTGACCTACGGTCGTGGGGGTTCGAGTCCCTTCATGCGCACAGATTAATTTTAAAACCCTTTGATTATCTACAAATAGTCAAAGGGTTTTTCTTTCATATCTTTTATATATAGTTTTTAACTACTTCTTTTATTTCATTGGCATATTGGTATATATCATCTAAAGAAGATATATTGTGCCTTGTTTCCTTTTTTTCTTTATCAAAAGTTACAATGTATTTATTTGTAGGTGAGTTAAAATACAATCGGACTATAGGTCTTCGATTATTATTATCAAATATTATTGCAAAGTAAGTTTGAGCATCCCTATATGTTATTCTCGATACATTTACAACTTCTCGAAGTATAGCCTTAATCAACATGAAGCCTTCTAATTCTTCTTCTGTAGTAACTATACCATTGTTTTTATCTTCAACAATTAGTGATTCTGGTTGTTCGGGTTGCTCTTCTTGGGCAACTTCTGTTTTTAAAGCCGTTTTCAGACGGTCTGAAATAGTATCACTAATTAAACCTGAAATAGATTTTTTGACTAGAGATGTAAATTGTTCTAATAGCTTAGGGGTGATAACACCATCATAAACCTGTTTTGCAAATAATTTAACAAACTCAGGACTCGGATTTGAGAATTCGTTGTTAATAACCATTTTCAACTGACTTGTGTATTTTAATTCACTTGCAGAGCTCAATATATTATCAACATCAAAATATGTTTTATGGAATTTTTTTAATTCCTCGACTGTGTTACTTTTGAGATCAAATAAATTTATTTCAAGAAATGGCTTCTCATCCATTTTATTAGGAGTTTCAAGGTCTGTATAGAACTTGTAGACTATTCCATTAGTCAATAATCCGAATTTAGCATTTGATACATGGAAGTAACGCAACAACTGATTGTCATGTAAGGTCAGGTCTTGCTTCCAGTGCTTGCACTCTACTAAAACTACAGGCTGATTATCTCTAAATATAGCATAATCTATCTTTTCTCCCTTCTTAGTTCCTATATCACAAGTAAACTCTGGCATTACTTCTAATGGATTGAACACATCATAACCCATTGCTTGAAGAAAAGGCATAATTAAAGCATTTTTAGTCGCTTCTTCTGTTTGAAGGCTGTCTTTTAGTTTTTCGGCTCTGTCTGAAAGCTGTTTGATTTGATCTTTGAAGTCCATGGTATCATTTGTTTAAAATTAATCTTCAAAATGAGCTATTAGATGTTTTGTTCTAAATTAAAATAGTTTCCTCATTTTGTTTAAGTCTATAATAAAATCAATATATTCTGAAAATAGATTTAAGGAATGTCAAGAAGTCTGATCCGAGTCTAAGGCTTTGATTAATTATTTACTTGATAAATTGAATTATCTATAAAAATAATTCAAATCAAATGGATTTTACCAATTAACCTTTCACTTATAAAAAATTAATTTTCTAGGATTAACAATGTCTTCATGTTTGGATCTTGATAATATAACCTTTTTATATCAAGGTGTTTAGTCCTTTTTCAAAAGTAGATAAAAGGAAAATATAAATCAAATAAATTTAAGAAAAATTTATTTAAAATAAACATTTTGGTACTAGTACCCGAAACTAAAAAATATTCAGAGGGATTCTATAAATATTTATTTACAAAATCTGAAGTGAAAAAGGAGTAGCATAATTTCATCGTAAAGTAAATAGAATAGACTTTAATAAAAGATTCAATGCTTTTTCCCTTTAAATAAATTATTTAAGATACAATAAACTAGAAAGGCAAGGTAGGATACCATCACTACACTCAGCATAACCAAATTAACAGCATTAATATCCATAGCATAAATTGTTTTTGTTTACTCAAATGTATTATATGATTATTTCATTTCGATTAAAATTTTATTAAGTATTTGCTAAATAATAATTTATGTGGGAGTCGTGAATTTTACTTTCGCATGCAACTTTTTATAGAAGACAATCATCTATATATTATAAAGAGAAGTAGTAACCCTTATATATATTATAATGAAAAACATAAGTTCGTATTTTAAATTATGCCTTGTGCTGGTCTGTTTATTATTTGTAGCATGCTCGGATGATAACAGTATACAGAATTTTCCGGGTGGAACTTCTGCACAATTATTGCCGGTAAAAATCTCCGGAGAAAAGAATGGTGGTCAGAAAGTGTTCGTATACGACGATTACAATCGCCTTATAAGTTGTCGTTATTTTTCTAAATCAGATAAAAAGCTATCTAAGATCAGCGAACTTAAAATACAATACGATGCACTGGGGCGTGTAGATAAAGCTACACAGGAATCTTCAGAAGGCGAAAGTTATACTTATACAATAACTTATGACGAATTGCAGATAGTAGTTCAGGATAAATACAATACACGATACATTGACATTGATACACAAGGTAGGGTGTTGAAAATGAAGCAATATTATGCAAATAACAGAGATGCATCGATAGAATTTAATTACCAATACGATCAGAAGGGTAATTTGATAAAGAACGACTTTAACAACAATTATTATTCATACACCTATGATGTTCATAATGGTATATATAGCTCTGTGAATACACCTCAGTGGTTTTTGGTGACTATGCTGGACGCTACTCTTATTTATAATAATTATACTCAAATACAAGTATCTTACTTAAATGAGGAAGGAAAAGAGCAAACACCTACCACCTTTAAGATAACCCACACTTACAATGAAAATGGATATCCGGTTAAGTATCATGTTCCTAATATGACGTTTTGTGGAACGCCACCCTTACCGGAAAGTGATTTTAGAGTGGAATACCAAGAAGCCAAGGTTATGGGGGTATATTTTTGATTTTAATTTATTCTTTAATTATACAAGGACAACATTTGTTGTCCTTTTTTATTATGGGAATATCTTATATTGTTATAGAGAACGTTCTTTTAGTACTCCAGATGAATCTGATGACTGTTTCTCTTAAATAAATTAATACTTTTGTCTTGTTTAAATGAAAAATCTATGGATATTTTAAGGTCTGTTTTTATATTTATTCTTGCCGGTATATGCGAAATTGGCGGTGGATATCTCATTTGGTTATCTATAAGAGAAGATAAGCCTCTATGGTATGGAATTCTTGGCGGAGCTATTATGATTGCATACGGTATAGTTGCTACTTTTCAGGAGTCTAATTTCGCAAAGGTTTATGCAACGTATGGCGGCTTTTTCATCGTTTTGTCGCTTCTTTGGGCATTTGTGTTTGATAAATATATTCCTACTAAATATGATGTTATCGGGGCAATCGTTGCATTGATCGGTGTTTGCATTATCTATTATTCTCCTCGCGAATAATAAATGCTAGTTGATTATTGTATTCTTTTTGTTGTTGGCTAAAAGAATACACGCTATTTAGATATAAAAGTAAAAATGATAACTATTCCGGGTCAGTATTGAACTTCCATTCTTTGTTTACAAAATCAAATACAATGGATAATTCCGATACAGAAGGGAGTTTTAGGAACTTATATTGAGTAATTATAGCTATTCTTGCTCCTTGTAATTTTGATACATTCTCATTCCATTCCGAAATTTTATTGAAGTAGGTATTTACACTTTCAATATCGGAAGAGGATATCGCTTTGTTAATATCATTTACTAAACCTGCAATATTAAGATTATTATAAGACTCGTTAAGTTTCTTATAATTTTCCATATAACTATCTTGAATTTCTTTTACGTCCATAGCATTGGGAGTTTTGTATATTAAACCTGTTATATGATATAAAGTTAAGTAAAATAAATACAAATAGATAAGATAGAAGGTGGATATTTTACCTTGTTTTAAATGATTCTTTCAGCAAATGCTATTACATGCCCATCGGGATCTGCGAAATAACATGCTCTGTCTCCCCTATTTCTTTCAATAATGGGACTTATTAGTTTTGCTCCACTATTAATTGCATTTTCAAACTCCAATTGAATATCCTCAACATACAGATACAGTTCACATCTGGGGATTCCATTGCCATCCTGAGGGTGGGGGAGTTGATTTGCTAATATTCTGGCGATTCCGTTGTTAGGCATTAAGCCTAATTTGCAATGGTCGGATAAATTAAATTCTGTCATTCCGGGGACATTAAGATCCGGAGCTTGGCGAAATATCTTTTGATAAAATAAACTGCTTCTTTCTTGATTATCTACAAACAGAATTGTTTGAGCGAGTTTAATGTGCTTCATGATTTTGACTTTATATTGTCATTTTTTTCTGGACGAGACAAATAATTAAAAAACCTCTGAAACTTTATAAGAGATCAGAGGCTTTTAAGTTTAATATCTATATTGTATTATTTCACTTCCCATACATCCTGTTTCATCAGGTAATCTGTAAGCTTACGAACCGGATTTTTAGCTTGTACTTCTTTTACTTGCTCTTCTATACCTTGGTCGTATGTCGGCTCTTCTACATCACGAATAACACCTAGTGCCAAAGGTAGGCCATTTTGAGGAGACATCAATCCTAGTTTTAGGTGTAATGTATCATCCTTCGTCGTAGCGTCATGCACCAAAACATCATCGATTGTATAACCATTCTGACCGATTATTACATCCTTAATTTGCCAGCCGTCAATTACCAATCCTTTATCTTTGTTTGCTCCGAACAACATCTTTTCTCCATGTTTCAACAAGATGGTACGTTCGGCTCTCCATGCTCTGTCTACAACATTATCGTGGATTGCATCGTTGAATATTACACAGTTTTGCAATATCTCTACAACAGAAGTGCCTTTATGCTTTGCCGATAAAGTCAAAACTTCAGTCGTGTTAGCTAAATCGACATCTATACAACGAGCAAAAAAGGTTCCACGTGCTCCCAGTGCTAATTCTACAGGGTGGAATGGATCTTCTACCGTCCCAAAAGGAGAAGACTTAGAAACAAACCCTCTGTCAGATGTTGGTGAGAATTGCCCCTTTGTTAAGCCGTAAATTTTATTGTTTAGTAGCAAAATGTTAATATCCACATTACGACGTACTGCATGTATAAAGTGGTTACCTCCAATAGCAAGACAGTCGCCATCACCGGTAGCAAGCCAAACGGATAACTCCGGTTTTGCTGTTTTTACTCCTGTCGCAATAGCAGCCCCACGTCCGTGAATGGTATGAAACCCATATGTGTTCATATAGTAAGGCAGGCGAGAAGAGCATCCGATACCTGATATAACAGCTGTTTTATGAGGCTCTATACCCAACTCAGCCATTGCTTTGTGCAAGCAATTGAGAAGAGCGTGGTCTCCGCATCCCGGACACCAACGTACATACTGATCGCTTTTATAGTCTTTAGCCTGATGAGAAGAGGCCATTTTTAAATTTACATCTATCATAATTTTACTCTCCTAACTTCTTTGTGAATGCTTCAATCAATTCAGAAACAGCGAATGGCTGTCCCTCCACTTTGTTGTAACGTGATACTTGCAATCCGGGGATTTTGTCCACCAAATAGCCTGCGAATTGACCCTTGTTTAACTCTGCAACAATAATATTTTTAAATTTACGGAGTATCGACTCTGTATTCTTAGGTAATGGACTAATAAATCGGAAATGAGCTAAAGCCACTTTATGTCCGAGGATATTCATTTTTTCAACAGCTTCTCGCAAATGTCCGTATGTTCCACCCCATCCGATAACCAGTAATTCTGCATCTTCTCCGCCAATTAGCTCCAGTTGAGGAATTATATCCGCCACTTTATCTACTTTTTGTTGTCTGACATCAGTCATTTTTTGATGGTTAGCTGCGTCGGTAGAGATGGCTCCGGTTTTAAAGTCTTTTTCAAGTCCACCAATACGGTGTGTATAACCTTCTAAGCCTGCTTCAGCCCAGTAGCGAACCATTGTTTCATCATTACGTAACGCACTATTCCATTCGTTGCCTGTGTATTGCGATATATCATGCGGAGTTATTGTCGGATATTGGTCTAAGTCTGGAATACGCCATGCCGAAGAACCGTTTGCTATATAACCATCTGTTAACAAGATCACAGGCATAACACGCTCTAATGCGATCTTAGATGCCCAATAGGCCATATCAAAGCAATCTGTAGGACTAGCTGCTGCCAGTACTACAATAGGACTTTCGCCATTGCGACCATATAGAGCTTGTCTGAGGTCGGTTTGTTCGGTTTTAGTTGGCAGGCCTGTAGATGGGCCTCCTCGTTGGACATCGATAACAATAAGTGGCAATTCAGCCATTACAGCCAATCCTATAGCTTCACCTTTGAGGGCTAAACCCGGTCCTGATGTAGATGTAACTGCTAAGTTCCCTGCAAAACTGGCGCCTATAGCTGTACATACACCGGCTATTTCATCTTCTACCTGAATTGCTTTAACTCCTAGCTGTTTAAATTTAACGAGCTCTTGCAGAATATCTGTTGCCGGAGTAATTGGGTATGAGCCCAAGAATAGCGGTTTACCAGAATTTTCGGAAGCGGCAATCAATCCATATGCTGTTGCTGTATTTCCATTAATATCTATATAGTATCCTTTGTCAATATTTACAGTCTCTACCCTATATGAAGAGATAGACATATTGGTATTATGTCCGTAATTAAATCCATCGGCTAGTACTTTAAGGTTTGCTTCGACCAAAACCGGTTTCTTTGCAAATTTGTTAGAAAGTATATGGTTAGCCACATCCAATGGACGATTAAATAACCAGCATACAAGTCCTAATGCAAACATATTTTTACTTCTGACACGAGATTTCATATCCATTTCCATACCTTCGAGGCTACTCTTAGTTAGAGTTGTTATCGGTACGGAGATTATCTGCTGTGTTGTCAGTCCTAATTCTGTAAATGGATCTTCGGTAGCAAATAGAGCTTTTTCCAAATCACGTTTTCCGAAAGAGTCTGTATCGATAATTATAACAGAATCTTTTTTCAATGATTTGGCGTTTACTTTCAAAGCAGCAGGATTCATTGCAACCAAAACATCAGACATATCGCCTGAGTTGTAAATTTGATTACCTAAATGTACTTGAAAGCCTGAAACTCCATACAGAGTACCTTGAGGTGCTCTGATTTCTGCAGGAAAATCGGGGAATGTAGCTATCTGATTTCCAAAGATAGCAGAGAGGTTTGAGAAAATGGTTCCGGTTAACTGCATACCATCTCCCGAATCGCCAGAAAAACGTACGACTATGTCTTTTACGTCCTTAATTTTTACTGTGTTTTGCATTACTTACTTTAATAACAGATAGTATTTATTTAATCTTAAACAAAGGAAAAAAGTATTCATGAATAAACAAACTTATTTATATGAAAAATATCAAAATAATACTACTTTGTTGATAAAACTTTTCTATGTTCGGATAGGCTAAACTAATAGAGTTCTTATATTTAAAAATAAATTACGTTTTTCTATATTTTTTAGAGAAAAAGCATAGTTGGATTTCTTTTTTTATGTCATTCAACAAATTGAGAACAATACTCAACAGCCTTTTTTACATCTTCAATATTTTTGAAATCAAGATTTGATTCCTTTAGTTGCTCTTTTATCTCAAGCTCATGCTTTTTAAATATTTTTGCTAAAGAGTCAAAAGAGTTGAATTTCTGGAATTTTCCTTTTATTTTTAAAAAATATGAATTTTTAGGTTGCTTTACAACGTCTTTACCTAATACCAAATCAGGGGTGTGACCATTGAAGTCCTGATTTATATTTTTCATTTCAGTAGAGGAGTTGTTGACAGACCTCATACCATAAGCTCCTGTTTTTCCTTTAGATATAAAACTAGAGTACCATTTTATATATAATGGTAAGGTTTCTGAATTAAGTTTTACTTTTTCATAAAACTCATCGTTTTTTATATGTTCAAAGACTCGGTCATTGATATTAATAAACGATATAAGGGAGGGGTTCGCTAGCTCCATAATGACGTTATTATCTCCCATAAATACCATTTTCCCTGTAAATATATTATAATTGAAGGAGGCTGTAGTTGTGCTTCCCTTCTTGTATATTACTTTTCCTTTCTCAAATTTTTCAAATAGAAATTTAGAATCCGAGTCATCTTGTGCATATGACAACATCGGCAGAAGTATCAGGCATAGAATTGTAAAATGTTTATTTTTCATCGATATGGCTGGTTTAAATTAATAATATGAATATTACACATCCTATATACATAATCAGTTCAGGATGTATACAAAGGTGATTGTCTCGAGAAAACTGTAAGCTCAGCTTTTTATTTCTTGTTCCTTCCACTCTTCATATCCTCCATCAATGCTATATACATCAGATAATCCTTGTTGCGATAAAAAATCTGCCGCTAGTTGGCTACTGTTACCATGGTAACAAATAACTAATACCGGAGTATCTTTCTCGGTCTCGGATAGAAATTTCGGCAGCGATGATTGGGTAAGGTTTATTGCTTGGTCATCATGAGAAAGGCTAAAACTTAGCTCATCTCTGATATCTACAAGTACTGCGTGATTCTCAACCAATAATGCTTTAGCTTGAGAGGGATTGATATGTTTAAATGCCATAATAGTCTACTTCTTTAATTTTATATATACTATTATAACAAAACTATACGGATGTTGTTTGTTTATCCTGCTTCAGGCACAATAATCCAATAGCAGTTAGCAGCCCGTTAAGTAATAATATTTCATATCCTACTGTGTAAGAAAATAACCTTAGGGAAAGGAATTCAATGAGATAGCTTAATGCCGGTGCAAGTATGCATATGTATGGCACATACTTGTCTCGTATGCTAACTTTTGAGAAAAGACCGAAGAAAAATAATCCTAACAATGGTCCATAGGTATATGATGCTACTTTGTAAATAGTATCCAATACGTTTTCTTGATGAATAGAATTTATGATAAGGATTACCAGTAAAAATGCCAAACTCACAAGTTGATGTACTCTTTTTCTTATTTTCTTTGCTTGCTCTTCATTATCTCGTTTGATATTAAGGATATCTATACATACAGATGTTGTTAATGCAGTTAATGCCGAGTCTGCACTGGAGAAGGCGGCGGCAATTATACCGATCGTGAAAAATATAAGTACGGGAAAACCTAAATATTCGGTTGCCATAACAGGCAATATCTGATCGGAATGTTGGGGCAGGGTGATATTAAATTGGCTTGCAAACAATATAAGTAAGACACCCAAAGATAAAAATAACAGATTGATGGGGATAAAAGCAAATCCGTATGTTACCATGTTCTTTTGTGCATCATTCAGACTCTTGCATGTTAAGTTCTTCTGCATCATATCCTGATCAAGTCCTGTCATTACAATTGTAATGAATACTCCGCTAAGGAATTGTTTGAAAAAGTTTTGACGGGAAGCCCAATCGTCAAAAACAAATATGCGAGAATGTTCGTTGTTGCTAATCACATTTACTGCTTGTGATATATCTAAGTCCATCTTTGATGCAACCTGCCATATTATGAGTATAACACCCAGTATCAGAGATGAAGTTTGTAGTGTGTCTGTCCATATAATGGTCTTGATGCCACTGCGGAATGTATATGCCCAGATGAGTAGGATGATGCCGGTAACCGTAACAAAGAATGGTATATGCCATTGATCGAAAACAAGTGTTTGCAATATGATAGCTACTAGGTATAGGCGTGCGGCAGCTCCGATGATTTTAGATAAGATAAAAAAAGAAGCTCCTGTTTTATATGAATAAAAACCAAAGCGCTTCTCTAAATAACCATATATGGTCGTGAGATTTAGCTTGTAATAGAGGGGGAGTAATATGAAGGCTACGATGAAATATCCAATGGTGAAACCAAACACCATTTGCATGTATGTCATATCAAATTTACCAACCATTCCCGGAACAGATACAAAAGTTACTCCGGAGATAGATGTGCCAACCATCGCTATGGCAACTACAAACCAGGGAGATTGCCTATTCCCTAAAAAGAATGCTTCATTATCACTGCTTTTTTTACTTACAAAATGAGAAATAACCAATAGCGTCGTAAAATAGACTGCAATAATAACAAGTATGTATATCCCCATAAGATGATTAGCTATATATTCTTTATATATTCCTGTAAAACGATTCTATGTAGACAGTATTGTTTACAAAGCCAATGTCAGTCATCTTTATATTTGCCAATGTAGAAAAATACAATTAGAAGTGACAATTTGGCATAGGCTTATGTCTGAATCAATTATTTAGGTCTTGCTTAAAGTAATTAAGCAGGGCTAAAGGTAAGAAATAAAGAAGTTGAAAATAATTCGTTGAATATATTTTTTTGAAAATGATTATTTATAAACAAGTAAGTATGATAAAGGCTTATGTTATTATGTGCTGAGTATTTCCTGATTTAACCTCTTTTGCTAGACCTTTTTCAACGTTAATGATATGCTATATTATTTGGAATAAAAAGGCACTGTTTGATTATAAATCAGACAAAAAGTCGGCCCCAATTGTTAAAATAATAATAAAGGATTTTTACTCGGTTAAAAGTGTTAAAAAATAATCTTATCTTGCATCAAGTGTACAGTTTTTGTATTTAAATTTGAAAATAAATTGAACGACAATAATCAGTTATTAAACAATTAAAGATACTTGCATATGAAAAAGATTTGGAAAAATATTTCAACCTATGCTTTGGTTGCATTAGTGAGTATAGGTGCTACTTATGGTATGTATACCTTTATGGATCATCGTAGAGGATATAGTTCAGCCGACTTTTATAATTATGGGGGAGAGTTTAATCAGAAAGGAGTTCATCTGGCCAGTTTGACCGCCGAAGGATACCCTGATTTTACGAAGGCGGCTGAGAATTCGGTACATGCTGTAGTGCATATAAAATCAACCGTAAAATCACAGGCTCCTGCGCAGGGGCGTCAAAGGGCAATCGATCCATTCGAATACTTTTTCGGATTTGGTGATAGAGGTCAGGATTTTGGTACCCCCCAGCCTAGTGTAGGCTTTGGTTCTGGTGTTATTATCTCAAAGGATGGTTACATTGTTACTAACAATCACGTTATAGACAAGGCAAATGAGATAGAAGTAACATTAAATGACAATAGAAAGTTTACGGCTAAACTAATCGGTACAGACCCGCAGACAGATATCGCCTTGCTGAAAATAGAAGGGAATGAATTTGCATATATACCATTTGGCAATTCAGATAACCTGAAAGTCGGAGAATGGGTATTGGCAGTAGGAAATCCTTTTAATCTGACATCTACAGTAACCGCCGGGATTGTAAGCGCTAAAGGTCGTGGTGGCATTGGTGCAAATAGTGGAGACATCCAGTCGTTTATACAGACAGATGCTGCTATTAACAGAGGAAACAGTGGTGGTGCGCTTGTAAATACAAACGGAGAACTAGTCGGTATCAACACTGCCATCTATTCACAAACTGGTGACTTTGCCGGATATGGTTTTGCTGTTCCGATCTCTATCGCAGGAAAAGTTGTGGCAGATATAAAAGAATATGGTACTGTGCAACGTGCTGTGTTGGGTGTTATGATTCAAGATATCTCTGTAGCGAAAGAGGCTAATCCGGACAAGACAAAAGGTCTTAAAGCAAATGAAGGTGCTTATGTTGGTGGTTTTGCAGAAATGAGTCCGGCCAAACAAGCAGGATTAGAAGAAGGTGATGTGATTACAGCTATCAATGGCGTGAAGGTTAAGGGAGTGAGTGAACTTCAAGATCAGGTAAACAGGTTCCGTCCGGGAGATAAGGTAAAAGTAGATATAATCCGTGGAAGCTCTACTAAGACCTACGATGTTACACTCAAAAACAGTTCGGGCAATACATCTGTAGTCAAAAAAGGTGACGGTATAGCTGCTGTAGGTGCTGCGTTTAAAGAACTGTCGGCAGATAAGAAGAAAGACCTGGGCGTAAGTTATGGTGTTGAAGTTGCAGGTGTTGATAATGGTGGTAAATTCTACAAAGAAGGAATAAATAAAGGTTTTATTATCCAGAAGATAAATAATCAACCTGTATCATCTCCAAGTCAGGTAGAAAACATTATTACATCAACAGCAGGAAGTCAAGATAAAGTATTGTTCATATCCGGGATAACCCCATCCGGTGCAAGGAAGTATTATGCGGTAGATCTTAGCGAATAAGTATCATATTCGTATTAAAATATAAATAACGCTTAAGTTCAAAACAATAATGTTACTTAAGCGTTATTTATATGTATAAACTTTATAAAGTACAAAATAATTATTCTGTTTAATAAGTATTATTTAAGCCATTCAACAATAAAACCAGACTGTTGATGGTGGCTATCTAGTATTTTTTTACTATATTTGCAAACATTTTTGGGGTATTTTATTATACATATCTGTATATGAGGCAGTTAAAGATTACAAAGTCAATTACTAATCGCGAGAGCGCGTCATTAGACAAGTATTTACAAGAAATTGGTCGTGAAGATCTAATTACGGTTGAGGAGGAAGTAGAGTTAGCACAGGCTATTAAAAAAGGTGACCGTGCAGCACTCGAAAAACTTACTAGAGCCAATCTTAGATTCGTGGTATCTGTTGCAAAACAATACCAAAATCAAGGATTAAGTTTACCCGACCTAATTAATGAGGGAAATTTGGGACTAATCAAAGCTGCGGAAAAATTCGACGAAACCAGAGGGTTTAAATTTATCAGTTATGCGGTATGGTGGATTCGCCAATCTATATTGCAAGCTTTAGCGGAACAATCGCGTATCGTACGCCTTCCGCTCAATCAGGTAGGCTCGCTGAATAAGATCAGCAAGGCATTCTCTAAGTTTGAGCAGGAAAACGAACGCAAGCCATCGGCAGAAGAGCTAGCAGAGCAATTAGATATACCGGTTGATAAAATCGCCGATTCGCTGAAAGTCTCAGGACGACACATTTCGATGGATGCTCCTTTTGTTGAAGGAGAGGACAACAGTCTGTTAGATGTACTTGTAAATGATGACGCCCCAATTGCAGACCGTAAGTTGATAAACGAATCGCTCCAGCAGGAGATCGAACGTGCATTATCAACATTGACAGAAAGAGAAAGTGAGATTATCAAAATGTTCTTCGGTATTGGGTATCAAGAAATGACCCTTGAAGAAATTGGTGATAAGTTTCAATTGACACGTGAGCGTGTGCGTCAAATCAAGGAGAAAGCAATTAAGCGTTTAAGACAAAATTCGAGAAGCAAATTATTGAAAAGTTACCTGGGCTAAAAATAAATAGCCGGGTATTAAAAATTATAAAGGGAATTAGTTTTACTAATTCCCTTTTTTCTTTTTTGTCAAACCAAATTAGAATTTCTTTTTTAGAAATTCCATTTAAGTGGTTCGAAATAAGCCTGTGGGTGAAGACAAGCAGGACAGGTCTTGGGTGCCACCTTGCTTTTGATTACAAATCCACAGTTGCGGCATTGCCAGTCGATAGCTTCTTCGCGAGAGAAAACGCCATTGCTTTGTACACGAGCCAATAAAGCTTTGTAACGGTCTTCGTGCATGTTCTCTACTTTTGCTATCATTCGGTACATTACTGCAATTTCTTTGAATCCCTCTTTCTCTGCTATTTCAGCAAATGCAGGATAATCAATAGCCCATTCTTCATGTTCTCCGGCTGCTGCTTCAATTAAATTTTCTTCGGTAGTACCAACTTTTCCAGCAGGATACATGGCTGTTATTTCAACCATACCTCCTTCTAGAAATTTAAACATACGTTTTGCATGTTCTTTTTCCTGATCTGCTGTTTCAAGGAATATTGCTGCTATTTGCTCATATCCCTCTTTCTTCGCAGTGCTTGCAAACATTGTGTAACGCATTCTTGCCTGTGATTCTCCGGCAAAAGATTTGAGTAGGCATTTTTCTGTTTCTGTGCCTTTAATACTTTTTTCCATAACTTTGATGATAGTTTAAAAAAATGATTTTTACAAATTTAATATTTAAAATCCTTTTCTAAGAAAGAATTCAAATGATTTTATACCTTTGTGCCCTGAAAATTGAACTTCAGGACTTGTTATTACATAATTGGAAGAAGCGAGTATAAGTGCTTCTAAATATTGTAATTTCAGAATATTAGATTTTTTATGTATTTTATAGCAAATAATAAATCACATTAATCCATTCCTCGTTTGTTATGAAAAAAGATTTCCTAAAAGACTTTACCCCTCAGTTATTTATTTCCTTAAAAACATATAGTAAAGAAAAATTTATAAACGACCTGATGTCAGGCCTTATAGTCGGGATTGTTGCCCTGCCTCTTGCTTTGGCTTTTGGTATAGCATCGGGTGTTACTCCCGAAAAGGGTATTATAACGGCCATTATTGCCGGATTTATTATATCGTTCATGGGTGGAAGTAGGGTACAGATTGGAGGTCCTACAGGAGCTTTTATCGTTATTGTATATGGAGTTGTTCAAACCCATGGTATCAAGGGACTTATTATTGCAACTATTATCTCGGGTGTTATACTCGTACTTTTAGGTGTGTTTAAGCTCGGGAAGATTATAAAGTTTATACCATATCCTATTATTGTAGGTTTTACAAGCGGTATAGCCGTTACTATATTTACAACCCAGATAGCAGATGTTTTCGGATTGAACTTTGGCGGTGAAAAACTACCCGGAGATTTTATCGGAAAATGGATAATGTATTTTAAATATTTTGGAACGATCAACTGGTGGAATACACTTATCAGTATAGCCAGTATTTTTATAATTGTGATCACTCCCCGCATTGTGAAAAAGATACCGGGGTCACTCGTCGCAATTTTGATAATAACAGTAGTTGTATATCTATTAAAAACGTATGCCGGCATAGAAGTGATAGATACTATTGGGGATCGCTTCAGAATCAAGGCTGAGATTCCCGATGCAGAAATTCCGGTAATTAATATGGCTGCAATTATAGATTTGTTGCCCGTTGCTATCACTATAGCTATGCTTGGTGCGATAGAATCCCTTTTGTCGGCAACGGTTGCTGATGGTGTGATCGGAGGCGAGAAGCATAATTCTAATACTGAACTTATAGCACAGGGAATGGCAAATATAGTGACACCTTTGTTTGGTGGTATACCTGCAACAGGAGCTATTGCCCGTACTATGACCAATATTAACAACGGAGGACGCACTCCTATTGCCGGGATCGTACATGCAGTGGTGTTGCTGCTTATTTTGCTTTTGTTTATGCCGTTGGCTCAATACATTCCTATGGCTTGTCTTGCTGGAATACTTGTTATTGTATCATACAATATGAGTGAGTGGCGTACATTTAAAGCTCTTTTGAAAAATCAGAAATCCGATATTGCCGTATTATTGATTACATTCTTCCTGACGGTAATATTTGACCTTACAGTAGCGATAGAAGTTGGACTACTATTAGCTGTTGTCTTATTCTTGAAGCGAATAAACGAGGTTACGCAAGTGTCTGTTATAAAAGATCAACTAGACTTGACCGATGAAAGTGAGTTTACCCAAAATGAAGAGATCTTATCATTGCCCGAGGGTGTTGAAGTATATGAAATAGATGGGCCGTTTTTCTTTGGTATAGCCAATAAGTTTGATGAGAGTATGCGCGAGATTGGCGAAAGCTCCAAAATAAGAATTATTCGGATGCGTTTAGTTCCATTTATAGATTCTACGGGATTACACAACCTGACCAGTTTGTGCAGAAAATCGATGAAAGACGGAATACAAGTTGTATTGTCTGGAGTAAGGCCGGAAGTGCATGCTATGATAGAAAAATCGGAAATTCCGAATATGATAGGAGAGATTAATATTTGCGATAACATAAACCTGGCTATTGCGAGAGCAAAAGAGATACTCGAAAATGAAGATTAGAGCATCCAAAGCTCAACATATCATCAGAGGGTAAGGTATATTGTTTAATTGATTAAGTTACGCACGATGTATAAATGTATTATGAGTTAATCATAGTATCTTTACATAATGAAAGTATTACTGACCACGCTCAATGCTAAATATATACATACTTCGCTAGCTCTACGATGGTTGTATGTAGCCAACAAAGATAAATTCGATATCTCATTTAAGGAATATGTAATAAAAGAAGAGGTAATTACAATTGTAGACGATCTTTTATTACAGAGCCCTGATGTCATTGGTCTCAGTGTATATATATGGAATGTGGAAAAGGTGAAACTTTTGATTGATTTGATCAAAGAAAAAAGTCCACAAACCATTGTAATCGTAGGAGGTCCCGAGGTTACTTATGAGCCTGATTATTTTGTGGAAAATTGGAATGTCGATTATCTGATTAGCGGAGAAGGTGAATTTGTACTAGGTGAATTACTTACGGCTATAAGTACTAAAAGTGAGCCTATTATAGATGGTGTGTCGAAAAGAGGATCGGTAAGTAAGATTGTCGCCAAAGCTGATTTGGAGAAACTGGCATCTTTGCCCTCTCCATACCAACTGGAAGAAGATAAGGAAAATATGAAAAACAGATTACTGTATTTCGAAACATCTCGAGGCTGTCCTTATCAATGTCAATACTGCTTGTCTTCACTCGAAAAAGGAGTCCGTTATTTCCCCAAGCATCATATTGTAGATAATCTGTCTTATTTTATCCGGAGTAACGCCAAACAAATCAAGTTTCTTGATCGTACCTTTAATCTGAATAAGGACCATACACGATTTGTATTCGATTTTTTGATCGATCATTACCGCCCGGGTTTAAGCTGCCAGTTTGAAATATATGCCGACTTGCTGACTGACGAATCAATAAATTATCTCAATAAAAACTTACCGGAAAACTATTTCAGATTCGAAATTGGTATTCAATCTACTTACGAACCTACCAATATTGCAGTAAGGCGTAAGCAGAATTTTGAATTGCTGGCAGGCAATATACAAAAGCTGATGGATGGCGGTAGAATAGATTTGCACTTAGACCTTATCGCCGGATTGCCTTACGAGACTTATGAGCGATTTGTGAAGTCGTTTAATGATGTATTTTGTCTGAAGGCGAAAGAATTGCAGCTTGGCTTTCTAAAGATGCTGAGAGGTACATCTCTTAGACGTAACGCCCATAAATATGGATACAAATACAGCCTTCTAGCTCCATACGAAATAGAGTCGAATAATGATATTACCCACGAAGAGCTGGAACGTATACATGATGCCGAGCATGCTCTCGAGAAATATTGGAATAGCGGGAAATTTAGCCGTACTATGCAAGTGTTGACCGACATGTATTATAAAGATCGATATTTCGAGCTATTTGATGAAATAGGGCAGTATTATAATTTACATAATCTTCCGCATCATGGTTATCGGTTAGAAGATATATTTTTGTTTTTGCACAACTTTTTATTATCACGAGGGATTGATTTGTTTACAGAGTTAAGAACAGACTATTACTGTAACTTTAAGATACGTCCGCACGGATTTTGGGACGATAAAATAGAAAAAAGAGAAAGAAAGCAGCTGCTGTATCAAATAGGGAATGACAAACCATTTTTACAAAAATACGGATTGAATAGAAAAATCATAGAAAAGCAAGCCGCTATTGATATTGTAGAAAATAGTGACAATGAATATTTATTGACTGTTTTTCTTCAGAAGGATAATAATGTAGAGCATTTGTTTCTCTCCTATACTTTTAAAGAATAATATTATCTTATTGATAGATATTGTTCTTTGACATGATTATTTTTTGGGTAAGAAAAGTGACATTTAAAAAATTATACAAAAGTGTCACTTTTGTCACCTTTTGTCTGTAATTTACTGTTTGTCAGCCTGATGAAAAAGTGACAGTAGTTACCTTATTTATATAAAAGGAAGATGCATAGTTGTTTTGCCATATCGGGTAATTGCTTTGCCCATTGTTTTACTGAGAGAGTTCTGATATACTCATTTTCACAAGTTATATTCATCGCAATACACAGCTTTGTGGAAGGTGTACAATGCTTGATAATATCTTCAACCAGCTTCTGATTACGGTAAGGGGTTTCTATAAATATCTGTGTCTGGTGCTCGTGATGTATTAGATTTTCAAGCTGTTTGATCTTCCTGATACGTTCTGCTCCATCTATAGGCAAATAACCGTGAAATGCAAATCCTTGTCCGTTAAATCCGGATGCCATAAGCGAAAGAAGAATAGACGATGGTCCTACTAACGGGACTACTTTATAATTCTTCTTCTGGGCAATAGCTACTATGTCGCTTCCCGGGTCGGCTATCGCCGGACAGCCCGCTTCGGATATAATACCCACATGAAATCCATTTACCATAGGGTTGAGGTAATTCTCGATGTCCTCGGGCTTGGTATGCTTATTCAGCTCGTAGAAGGTAAGTTCATCTATATTGATGTTGCTCTCTACTTTTTTCAAGAAACGACGGGCAGAGCGGATATTCTCCACAATAAAGTATTTTATTTGTAAGATGATCTCTTTGTTGTATGTAGGCAATACCTGTTCGATAGAAGTATCTCCTAGTGTGACGGGTATAAGATATAGCGATGCTTGCATAGCACTTTAGTCTTTTAGTTTATATAAATAATAGGTTTTGAATTTATCTTCAATATATGTGTCTACTATCTTATAATTCTCATTCAAAGCCGGTAAGTTGAAGAAATAGTCGAAGTTGAGAGAGAATTGGGATAATATGACGAATTGGACTTCTTTGTTTTCTATGTACTTCGTCTGCTCATCCCTCATTTCGGGATAGATAGAATGAGGTAGATTTGGTGAAATAAAGTATTTGACATTCGGTACAATATTCGCTTTTGTAAATACACCACTACCGAGGTCTAAACCAAGATTGAGCAGTGTAGGTTTGCTTTCTTTCATTACAATGTTACTAAAAAGAAAGGTCGGATTGTTCGGTTCTTCCTTTCTTAATAGTTCCGCTTTGGATAATGAAAAAAAGTTCTTTTCTCTTATTCCTATTCCAATAGCTAATACAAAGAAGAGGATATAAAAATACCATTTGGGTTGTAGTTTTACGAATTTTCGAATGATATCTACTATTGCAATCCCCCCTAACAGGCTGAAAATGTAATAAGGAATAGTATAATAGTACATAAAGAGAAATGTCATAGATATGATAATATGTACAGCAAAGAAAGACAATATGATCGAGGCTTTGTATAGTGTATTACGAATATATTTTATAGGAAAGTAAAAAGAGCCTGTATAGATAAAGAAATAAGTGAGCGGTTCAAATCTTATACGTTGATAAAAGCGTACAGCAATTAATTCTACCATCTCATTCGCATTAAATCTGGCATATTTGCTATTCAATACGATATATGTATTCCAAGCATCAGAAAGAGCATTATTGTAAATAAAATAAAAGATTATGGGCAAGAATAATATTAGTAGTCCTGCAATATAGGCAAGAATATTCTGAAATAAGTTTTTATAATTTTTACCTATGATAAGATTAATAAATATAGCTGCCAATGGAAAGAACCAAAAAACAACTAAATTGATTTTTATCAGCATGGTAGCAGCACACATAATACCATGAATAAGCATGATTAGAGGTTTATGTGTTTTGCTATTGTCTTTAAAATGAGATAAAAAGAAGAAGAGACTAATAGTTGCAAATACAAGTATCATTTCTTCTGCCGAACCTCCTTCCAATATATGTGGCAAGGTGAATAAAGGATAGATAAGAGCTACGATGAAGGCATATATTTTATCTATATATAGCTTGGCTGTAAAATATCCGGCACATATCATAAAAGCCCACATCAGCGCTTCAATGATATACATTCCAAAGAAGGTTGTGTTAGAAATAAGATACGCTATGCCATAAATGAAAAATATTAGCGGTCCCTTATGATCAAATAATTCAGAGTAAATAATTTTTCCATTAAAAATTCCTTTTCCAATTGTAAAATATAGATTTATATCATCCCATTCATTAAAAGGGTATAACGGTGACATTTTAGAACAAAAAAACAGTAAAAGGAATGAATAAACGAAAAGTATAATTAGTGTTTTTTTCTCTGAAATTATTTCTTTTCTTATCATTAATTTAAATTATTACTTTGAATCGAAAGTAAAAGTAAAGAATATTATTCAAAAGAATAAATAATTGTATTTATAATAGTTTTGCAAATTAATATAACTTTGTAATAAATATATGATAATGGATTTATCTTCTGACTTTATTACCCGTACAAAAGCTCTTCTAGGGGAAGAATGGGATGCTTTTGTACAAGCACTAAATAGTGAATCTCCTACGAGTATCAGAATAAATAATCATAAGACCGAGAAACCGTTACTCGATAGAGTTCTGTGGTCTCAATCAGGATATTACCTGCCTCAAAGGCCTTCATTTACTTTCGATCCGTTGCTTCATGCCGGATGTTATTATGTACAAGAGGCCTCTTCGATGTTTATAGAACAAGCTTTCAGACAATATGTTGCAGAGGATGATGTGCGTATCCTTGATCTTTGCGCTGCTCCCGGAGGTAAATCGACTCTGATAGCTGATATAATGGGAGAGGGCAGTCTTTTAGTATCTAATGAGGTAATCCGCACCAGAGCGAATATATTGGCTGAGAATATAACAAAATGGGGTAATCCTAATACGGTCGTGACTAACAACGATCCGCAACAGATCGGAAAATTACAAGGCTTCTTTGATTTTATATTAGTGGATGCTCCGTGCTCAGGGGAGGGTATGTTTCGAAAAGATGAGGGTGCAACATCGGAATGGTCGATAGACAATGTCAAGCTCTGCAAAGAGCGGCAGCAACGTATTTTGGCTGATATATGGCCTGCTCTCAAAACTGACGGCTTGTTATTATACAGTACATGTACATACAATGTAGATGAAAACGAAGACAATGTACAATGGATTTGTGAAGAGCTGGGAGCAGAGGTTTTACCAATCGAAGTTAAAGAAGAGTGGGAGGTAAGCCCCTCTTTAAGAGATGGTTTTCCTGCTTACCGATTCTTTCCTCATAAGACTAAAGGAGAAGGATTCTTCTGTGCTTTACTTAGAAAGACTTCTGACGAAGGTTCTTTAAAGAGGAGGAAAGATAAAGATAAAACATCAAAAAGTATTATTCCATTTGATTGTAAAGACTATGTAAAAGATAAGGAGTTGTTTACATTCTATTCCCAAAAGGATAGATGGTTTGCTTTTCCTTCACTTCTGTATAATGACCTTACTCTGATAAAGTCGTATCTGAATGTTATTTCAGAAGGAATTTGCTTGGGAGAGGTTAAAGGAAAGGATTTTATCCCGGATCAGTCTCTAGCATTAAGCACATGTTTCAATGTTGCGAATTTCACTACTTATGATGTGGACTGGAAAACCGCTATAGCTTATCTACGCAAAGAGACACTATTATTACAAGATCAGCCAAAAGGCTATATTTTAATTACCTACAAGAACAAACCATTGGGGTTTGTAAAGAATATAGGTAATCGTGCTAATAACCTTTATCCACAAGAATGGCGAATACGTTCAGCGAATATTCCTGAGGCTGAGGTGAATGTTATCTAATCAGTTTTTATAAAACCTAGGGTACGACCAATTTTAGCAAATACACGGAATCCGTTATATATCCATGTTTTAGATTTAATTATGTCAGTAACAAATCCATTCTGATCGAGATAATATAATCTTTTGAGTTTTTCTGTCAGTGAGGGACTAAGAAGTTCGTTGCATACTAGTAGCTTCTCTTTGTATATAATTTCTCCGCCAATTTGTGTGCTAAAGCCTTCCATATTATAAATGGAAATAAAAGTATCTACATATCTCACAGGTAAATGGTCGAGTGCAATTCCTTGGAAGAATAACTTCCAGTCGGACATAACTTTAAGGTCTTCACAGTATAGTCCGTATTTTTCGAAATTCGATCTGTGTATAAAGAAGGCCTGATGACATAAGAAGCCGGCAAACAAGTCATAGATAGCAAAACACCAATCACGATCTTTGTACGATGTATCTGCCTCTAACTTTCCTCCAACTTCCATATAAAAATTTCCGCAGATAAAAGGTTCGTGGGGATCATCATTGAATATATCATGAAGGACATTCTCTTTGTATAATACATCGCCGGAATTGAGAAAATATAGATATTCGCCTTTAGCCTGTCGGATACCCTTATTCATAGCATTGTAAATACCAGTATCTTTTTCACTTACCCAGTAGCCGATCTTGCTTTTATATTGATCTATTACATCGATACTGCCATCTGTAGACTGACCGTCAATAATGATAAATTCAAAGTCGGAGAAAGACTGTGAAATAACACTCTTTACGGTTTTTTCAAGACCCGCTTTATCATTCAAATTGACAGTTATAATTGATAGTTTCATGATTTACTTTCGCCTCGATTTTATTAAGAAAGGATTTAAGAATACCAGCTTCTGATAAAGTGATAAGACTGTGGCCGCTTTACGCAGGCTATAACCTTTTGCGTAATATATCTGTATTTTATACATTCTTTTTATCCGCTCAATGATTGTTCTCTTATAGCTACCGTTTGTATATGTATTAAACTCGTGCAATAAATAAACCATCCAGGCTGCTTGATTTAGAGGCTTTAACGTCGAAGACACTCCTCCCAAATGCTGTCTATATACTGCCATATAATCAGGGAGAAATTTTATCTTACCCGATAGTGACACAATCAGTTGAAGAGCGTAATCTCCATTTTTTACAGTATAGTACCAGTCCGGTGTTTTATGTGCATTTTTACGAAAAATGATAGAGGCAGTAAGTAACCCCCAATCTTTTTGAATAATGTCTGTTGTAGTCAATACATCCCGTTCCATCTCTATATTTTCATCCAAATGTCCGCACATCAGAGTATATACCTTATGAGAGCACATAGCAAAGTCGGGATTAGCCTCCATAAAATCAACTTGCTTCTGAAGTTTATAAGGGTCAGTCCAATAGTCATCGCCATCACACAGCGCTATATATTTTCCACGCCCGCTATTAATATTGTTTATCCAGTTGAGCATCATCCCCTGATTGGTTTCAGGTAATCTTAATCGTATAATGTCGGGATACTTCTTCTGATATTCTATACAAATGGCACGGGTATTGTCTGTACTGCAATCCTCACCGATTACCAATTCGAATTGGAAATTGGTTTTTTGCATTACAACTCCTTCTATAGCTTCCGCTATAAACTTTTCATGATTATAAGTAATCATGGAGACGGATAGGACTATGTTGTGTTCTTTGTTAATCATTGAATAATGGTGTTCAAACTCTTAAAAGGTGACAAAAGTAACAGATTTATTATTGTTTTCTGTTGCTACTTTTATATGTATAATAGCCTAGCTATTCATCACATTTATTATTCTTTCCATATCCTCTTCATCATATCGATGATCGCAAGGTAGAGGCAGCAGGTAGTTGACTATCTTATATTCGGGAGAGCCTTTCTCTACAAGTCCTAGAGTTTCCTTCCAATATGTAGATACATATATTTTGTTATCAATCAGTTTCTTTCTTAAATCACGATCTTCTGAATAGAACATATAACTCAGTGGGCACGTATCTGAGGGAAAGTTATCATATTCAAACTTATTATCTTTCCCCAAGACAGAATGTAAATAGTTAAAGTTTTTTATCTGTCTTTCTTTCAGATTTTCGTAGTCTATGTTAGATAGTAATGCAGAAGCAAGATTCGACATACGTTTTATTGGTTGACCAACGAGGCTTGCGCAGTAGTCAAGATAATCTTGATAGGCAGCACTGGCATTACCGTATTCGATCCGTTTCATCAAATGTGTCATATGTGGAATAGAGAAGTCTAGCTCAAACTCTTCATTCAGAAAAGTATCTGTATATAGATAAGCTCCGTCCGGGAGTCCAAAAAATTTGCGTGGAGAATATATTGTGTCTATACCTTCGTAAGGTTTCGAAAAGAAAGCATGCGTATTATCAACTATCAATTGTTTTCCAAATTTTTTGACAAGCTGCAAAACGGTGCAACACTTTATACCGTAAGTGTCGGAATAAAAAAATACTTCATCTTCTTTTAATTCTTTATCGAAAATAGGATTGAGGCGGAAATCTAAAGAATAGAATTCAGATTCGATTCCTAGTTTCTTTATAGGTTCCCAGATAACTTCAGAGTTCAAATAAGGGATATATATCTTTTTATATTTCTTTGCTCTTAGTATATATTCAATACAGTTGCGAGCAGCATTTAGCTGTAACGCTCCTTTATGATAATGTTCTCCTTTACGAAGTTGAAGTTCGAAGTATCCTCCTATCTCTTTCATGTCTTTAATATTTTCTATGAAGTATTACCTATGATTAATAAGATTTTCGCTTTTTTGTAATGTTAAATCAATTTGTACTCATTTAGCATATCTTGTGTTTCTGCCAAACTGTTGAACATCATAACGTCTATAATCGATAGCCAAGGGATGAAATCATTATTGAATTGTTTATAAGCAACAAGATTGGATGATAAGAAGCGGAGGCTTACTCCCTTTTTCTCGAAGTCCTTTGGATGGTACAGTTCTTGTCCGCCAATTGCATTATAATAATCTTTTGCTCCTAGAGTCTTACATATAGCTATTACCCTATCTTGTCCCGCAAGAGTTTGATCTATATCAATTGTTGATGAAATAATAATTTCAGTATGAATATTCAGATATTTACAAACCTCTTTGATTGAATTATAAATATATAAGAAAATATTTTTCTCTTCGTAGTTGATAATATCCTCCACAATTGGTATCACCTGCTCAAAATAAGGAGCCTTGCGATATGATTCTCTTATCTGATTTATTAATTTTTTCTTATCGAAAGAATCGGCTACAGAGCGATCTTTTATATCCAGATAATCGGAATCTTTTTCTACCGATATTGAGATTAGCGTATCCTTGTTGTTTTGTAGGATGCGATTACGGTTGATCCATCCTTTTTTCGTATATTTTGCATTATCGTATATTACATACTTATCTACGGCATTCAGTAGCTGAAAATAGCCAATGTATGGCATAAAATAAGGCTGCATTATTCCTAGAATCATTTTTCCCAAGGTTTATTTTTAATTAGCTCGCATATTTTTCCTACTTCTTCAAACTCCAAATCTGCGTACATCGGTAAGCATACAATTTCTTTAGACACTTGTGCTGCAACGGGCAGGTTGCTAACACTGGCAGAAGGAAGTCCTCTATATGTCGGGAAATCACTTATAAGAGGATAGAAATAACGGCGTCCGAATATATCATACTCCTGCAACTTGAAGTACAGATCATCACGATTCATGCCATAATCGGCAGTATTTACTCGTATTGGGTAATAAGGGTAAGTATGCTCTACTCCTTCGCCAACAGTCATATAAGTGATTCCTTTTACATCTTTCAGCAGGTTGTCGTATAATTTAGCTAGTTCCAGACGTTTAGCGATATAATTATCTACATGTTTCAATTGCAGTGAGCCATAAGCTGCTTGCAATTCATTCATCTTGGCATTTATACCCGGCTCAATAACAGTTGTTTCGTTCCTGAATCCGAAATTCTTTAATAAATCGATACGCTGTTTCGTCTTTTCATCCTGACAAACAATCGCACCTCCTTCTATTGTATTGTAAACCTTTGTTGCATGGAAACTGAGAATAGATAAATCACCCCAATTCATTACCGACTGTCCATCTTTTTTAACAGCAAAAGCATGAGCAGCATCATATATTACACGTAGCCCGTAGGTGTCTGCTATGCGTTGTATTTCTTCTACATTGCACGGATTGCCATAGACATGCACCGGCATGATGGCGGTTGTCTTTGGCGTAATGGCCGCTTCTATCTTTTCGGGATCTATATTATAGTTCTTGCTATCTATGTCTACAAATACAGGCTTGATGTTGTTCCACCACAATGAGTGTGTTGTTGCAACAAAGCTGAATGGAGTGGTGATAACTTCACCTGTGATACGTAAAGCCTGTAATGCTGTTATTAATGCCAGTGTCCCATTGGCAAATACAGAGATATGCTTAACGCCAAGATAGTCTGCCAATTCTTTTTCGAACTGTTCATGAAACGGACCATTGTTTGTCAACCATTTATTATCCCATATTTTTTGCAGATAGGGAATAAATTCATCCAAAGGTGGAATTGCCGGTTGGGTAACCATTATTTTCTTGCTCATAATCTTTTACCTAATAAGTTTATTGTATAAGTTTCTAATCCATAAAGGAGTAAAGCTCTTTATTCTGCCTCTGAAAGATTTATCTCCGTAAAGCAAAATTTCGAGTCTCCGTTTATGTTTTGTGAAGGTTTCTGTATAGTTATAGTTTAAATACTTATTGTATTCATTAATCAGCTCGATAACCTTTGCGCACTGGTCTTTTTCGTCCATCTGCGACCATTGTCCGTTATCATGTATCCTATATGCCGAAGTTACGTCTTTGAGATATAGCAAGGGTGCAAATTGTCCCATATACATACCTAGCATCCAATCGGCTATTTCCATATCAAACAGTTTTGGGTCTAATTGCTGTATATGTTTTCCTCTGAATACGCAACAAGACAGATTACCTATGCGGTTTCCCAATGCCAACTGATCGGTAGTGATCAGTTCATAGTCTGTATCAAGATTCCAGTCAAATATTTCTTCTCTATGTTGATCTTCAAACAAGCGTATGTGCCTGTTGTAGCTCATAGAGGAGTTTGGTATCTTCTCCAGATGGTTGATATGATTCTCCAGGTGGGATGCCTTTACCCAATAGTCGTCACCTTCCATGATGGCAACATAGTCTCCTGTACATGTTGCAAAAGCCTGTTGGTAATTGCGTATATATCCTACATTTTGTTCTTTATGTAAATAATGAAAAACAAATTTTGTTTTCGATTCATACTCCTTTATAATCTCTACAGTATTGTCGGTAGAGCAATCGTCGGCAACAATAATCTCAACATTGTGAGATGTTTCCTGCATCAAAATACTCTCCAATGCCGGACGGATATAATTGCTGTGATTGTATGTGATGAGTATGATATTTATCTTCATATTTTGTAAAACTCTGTTCTTACATTCGAATATTTTCCAATGGCCTTTCCTCTGTAAAAATACAGTTATGAAAAGAGCTTTCTTAATACTTTTTGTACAAAACGGAATGGTTTGTATATCATTCTACCCAATTTGTATTCTGGGGTATTATAATGCCAGTAAAGTTCTTTATTGTATGTTTCTGCTTTAATCCGATCTCTAACAGGATTCAAATACTCAAGAAACAAAGGTATATGATTCTTAAACATTTGTAAAAGCATTGCATCATTTTTATCTGTTTCACGGAATATGCGCATCGATCGTGAAACTTCTTTTATCCTATAATAATAGTGAAAGTCATTAAGTTTTATAATCCTATCATTCGGTTTGATCAACGAAAGGTAAAAATCCCAGTCCTCTATACCGTCAAACATATTCGGATTGTAACCTCCGGCTTCAAGAAAGTCAGATTTTCGGAATATGGCTGAATTGTAGATTTGGTTCTCTGTAAGCATTTTTTCAAATACAAAATCCGGATTTATCCTTTTTTCATTTACATCTCCAAATAATATTGTATCACTATATATTAGTTTTATCTCAGGGTCTTTTGTAAATGCCTTTATTGCCTCGCTAAAATAATGAGGGCCTAACTTATCGTCTCCATCCAAAGGAACTATATATTCTCCAATAGCTTGATCAACTCCATAGTTTCTGGTATCACAAACCCCGCTGTTTTCTTTCCAAAAATATTTGAACCGCTTGTCTTTTTCTATCCATAGCTTTGCAACTTCTTCTGTATTGTCAGGTGAACCATCATTAACCATAATACATTCCCAATGAGGATAATCCTGATCGAGAAGTGATTGTAGTGCCTCAGGCATATATTTAGCCTGATTATAGCACGGCATGATAACGGATATGATAGGGTTCATAATATAAAGTTTATAGTTTAAGCCATTTTAGTAAACCTAGCTTCTTTAAGTACCTTACACTTATTGATGTTTTTAATTTATATAGCTCTTGTCTTTTATCCATCCAGTCTTTATATAAGGTATTATAGATAGGATAAGAGCGAGCTATATGTTCGTTGCGCTCATCTATAAGCAATTGCTTGTTTGAAGCATTCGAACTGATTCCATCAATATAGAAAGTAGAGAAACAACCATCAATATGTCTGTATGTACATCTTAGCAGGCATATAGCATCCATAAAGAAAGCCCAGTCTGAAGTTATCTTTTTTTCTTCCGAATAATAGCCATATTTTACCAAAAGTTCTTTTTTTATAAAAGAAGCTGTGTGTGGTAGCGTGTCTTCTGCAAAATGTTTAAAATCAGGATTGCTGGGATATTGTTTTATATAGCTTGTCTTTGATAAACTATCAGCAATTTCCATATTAAAATATACGATATCTTCTTCTGTAATTTGAGATATAATCGATTGTAAATCACAATCCTCTTTTATTACATCTCCACTGTTTACGAACAATATATATTGCCCTGTTGCTTGCCTGATCCCTTTATTCATAGCATTATATATGCCAGAGTCAGGTTCGCTGATCCAAAAGTTTATTTTGCTTTCGTATTTTTTTATAACATCAACACTTCCGTCGGTAGAGTTCCCATCAATAACAATATATTCAATATCATACAGATCATTAGAGATAACGCTGTTAATCGTTTTCTCTAACCCTGCGGCATTGTTATAGTTAATTGTTACAATAGATACTTTCATCTTGTTATGAGTCTCGATATTAATCTTTTGAGTTCGTAAAAAGCAACCATCGGGCGTTCCTTTATAAACATTGATAAAATAGCTTTGTTTACAGAATTCGAGTATGAAAACTTTAATTTATATGATTGCCATTTGTAATACCAATTCTTGCTATATTCTTTATCTAACTTCAAATGTAGCCTTTTTACTATAATTTCGGAAACTTTATAACCCTCTAATATTCCCAGTCCTCTGTCTTCGGATTTGTTTGATACATTTACCGAATGTGTTCTAAAATAATTTAGATACTCTTTTACTTCAGACACCATAACTTCTCCCTCACCGCAAAAGCTGCCCCATAATAACCAGTCACCACAGTATTTGAAATTTATAATATTGTTCCACAGATTTGCGGCGATAGCATCTTTCTTAAAAATCACCATACTGGCATTACAAATAGGATTGCTATATAACAAATAGTTCTCAGTGAACAGATTGATATCCATCGAGTAATCGGGTAGGATAGCGGGTTGCTCCATTACTCTATTGCCGCCTTTGTCAACGATTGTCGTAAGAGCAAAGCAGAGTACTGAATTATATTTAGAAATAGAATCCATCGTTTTTTCAAGAAACGTAAGCTCTGCAGAATCGTCACTTTCAGCAATCCAGATATATTCACCCTTGGCTAAGTCGATTCCTTTCTTCCACTGTTTGAATGTAGAACCGGAATTAGTCTCATTATATACAATATGTGATATATGAGAATTATTCCTATATTCTTCAATTACATCTTTACTATTGTCCGGTGAACAATCATCCAAGATTATCAGCTCAAAGTCCTGGTATGTCTGATTTAGTATTGATTCAATACGTTGTCTCAGATATGGAGCATGATTATAATTGGGAAGAATAACTGATACCATTTTTAGCTGTTTTTAATATCTATTTTCCAGGAGTTAGAATCACTTGCCGTTTTGAAATAATATATCTCTTCATCTGTTAGATTCTGGTCGTCAATATACCACCCCTTATGTTGTGCTGTATAATCTCCGGCTATTCTTATTGCCGAATAAAAATTCAACAAATTATATTGATATTGTGGTGGATATAAAGCAAACGTTGTATCCAGTTCATTCAAATACAAATTTTCTCCAACGAGATTCTCCCAATGCTTTTTTTCCCACTCTAAAACTTTTGCCTTATGTTGGTAATAGTCAGGAATATCATCAATCTTGAGAGCAAAGCCAACTTTGGTAATATGTTTATTATTATCCAGTATCCTTATCATTTTATGCAAATATTCTACCGGTAGATTTGCGTTTGGGATAATATCCGAATCTGTTACAATATGATATCCTTTAGAGTATTTCTTATATAAATCTTGATTTTCCCAAAAAACCATGTGACCATAGTTTTTGTGCATATATTCTATCTTAATATCCTTTTCGATCTCTTTATAGTATTCTAAAAGAGGTGGATATGTTGAATTGTTATCAACTATAACAATGTTTTTATGTCTTCTTCCCTTTAAAAACTTTACAAGGATTTTTAAATCGGCGAGACGGTTATAATTAATTATAATTATAGGAATAATCAGAGGATCATTTTTTTGTTGACGAACTGTCTTATTGAAAAGATAGATCAAAGAATTCTTTCGACGATTGTAGATATACTCTTTCCAAAAAGAATATGAAAACAAACTCAAAAAAGTAACCCTTTTCATAAATAAAAATAAATTAATTCTATTATTTTATCAATCCAAACTTATGTTTGATATTTCGTAAAAAATCATTTAGTTTACTGTATTTCTTTACTTTTTCATATTTATTTTTGAGCATTTCATATTCATATCTAGTAACAAAATTTTCTAAGAAGAAATCTTCGATATTTATACCTCTTCTTTTTGCTGCACTAAGTATTGTAAACCATTTCCAGTAGTATGCTTTATCTGAATTAGATAAAGTTGATATTCCAGAGTTATGAACTCTATAATAATAAAGAAACTTGTCTAGGAAGAATGTTTTCCCTGTTTCGTACAATTTATAATATAAATCTTGATCTACAGCTCTAATTAAATATGAATCTATTCCATCTGTCTTGTCATAAAAGCTCTTTTTGAAAGAAGCAAATGCAGTAAACTCTCCATACATGTTGAAAAACATTTTTTCTCCAAAAGGTACATTTTTTGCTGCCGAATATTCCCCTAGTATTTCTAGTTTTTCATCACAAAAATAAAGTTTGGAATGTACTAGAGAACAATCTGGATTTTGTTCATGAGCTGCAATCATTTCAGCCAAAGCGTCTTTCGATAGAATGTCATCCGGATCTAAAAAACCACAGATTACTCCAGAAGCTTCATCAACACATCTTCTTTTGGTATATCCACATCCTTTGTTTTCTGTATTACGAAAAACTTTTATTTTCTCATTCTTTTGATAGTTATCATAAGCATCGGATGACGAATCTGTCGAAAAATCGTCTACAATAATTATTTCCCAATTATTATATGTCTGATCGAATATACTCTGGATAGCATCCTCGATATATATTCCATTATTATAATTGGCTATAAGAACAGAGAATAATGGATTATTCATTTTATCAAAATATATTCAATTCTACATCTATATTATTTTCTATAAAAATATCATCAACATTAAATTGATAGTCTTTTTATTTTGCATATTCAGAGATAATAGAGTTTAAATTATCTATATGAATTTTCATACTGAAATTTTCATAAATATTCATTCTTCCCTTTTCTCCCATCTCTTTTGCTTTAAGTTCATTTTCTAATATATATATCATGTTTTGAGCCATGCCGTCAACATCATGCTCATCTACAAGTAAGCCTGTTTCCCCATCTATTATCACGTCAGGGATTCCTGCATGTTTTGTTGATATTACCGGAAGAGACGCAGCAGAGGCTTCAATAATAGCAACTGGGGTTCCTTCCATATCGCCATCGATTGCTGTTAAGGAGTGTTGCACAAAAGCTCGAACTTTCTCATAATAGCTCATCAATTCTTGATGTTTGGCTTGCCCTATAAATATAATGTTTTCTTCGATCTTTAGATATTTTGAAAGATTGATACATGTATTTAGTAGTACTCCATCTCCAGCCATATATAGCTTAGCCCTCGGAAACTTCTCTAGCACCTTTTTAAAGGCCAGTATTGTAAGATATGGTGCTTTTTTGTCAACAAAGCGTCCAATAGATAGAAATGCTTCTGACTTATATGAGGGGGTAACGGAGAAGAAATTATCTTCAGGACCATAGGTGATATACTTTAGCTTCTCAGGAGGGCATCCTATTTTAATTAAATTCTGTTCCATTATTTTAGAGACAGCTATGATAACTGAGGCATATTTAAACATTTCTTTATAAGCATCCCTGTATTCCTCCAAAACTCTTGTCATCGAAGCATCATATCCATGGAAATGAACGATAAGTGGCAATCCCATTTTTTTGCATATGTCCATCATTGCATATCCTGTAGGACCATATTCTGCATAAACAATATTAATTTTTTCCCTTTTGAAGCTTTTTTCTAATGCTTTATATTCTGGTGATGGAATATTCTTTATCTGAAATACATTTGCCTTAATATAATCAGCTAATCTTTCTTTGGATGATATCCACAAATGACCACTCCCTTCTAGATGTGTCGGGAAGTGCCCACCATAATAAAACTTCACATTTCCTTCGAAATTTTTTTTATGGTTTTGAATGAATGTTTCTGAATATGCATTCAAGTTAGGAGAAATTAGAGCTATATTTTTCATAAAAGTCTATTTTGTAGCTGTGGCAAATAAATTAGGGATAATCAGTCCTTCGTAGAAGTTCGTAGGTACAGTATCTTTTTTAATTAAAAATTTTATGATTGGTTTTAGAATCTTCGACAGGATTTTTTGTTTTTGACTAGAAATACCACTTCTTTTGACCCATAATCCTAACATTTGTGCCATACTTGCATGCCATCCTCCACTAGATTTAACTTCAATATTTCTGAATCCGACATCTTCTAAGAGCCGACGTAAAGCAAACGGAGTGTATCTATATTCATCATGTGGTGTTTCATGTAATGGCCATAAGAAGGGAACAGTCAGCAGAATATATCCATCTTTTTTCAATACCCTGTACATTTCTTTCAATACTAGCTCGGGCGTAGGGCAGTGTTCTAACACTTCTGTAGCTAAGAGTGTATCATAACTCTCGTCCTTAAATGGCATTTCTTTGCCATCCCATGTATAGTCAGGTTTTATTATCGTGTCGTATTCCATAGCAGTCTCTATATCAAGACCTATATATGTATTCACTTCACTATTTTCTAATATATACTTCTTATATGGCATTTTACCACATCCTACATCCAATAAGGTCCCCTTTAATGATGGTAAAGTATTTTTAACTACATTAAAAATAAAGCTACGCATTAAATATCTATCCAAATTATCTGAGGTAAAAGGAATATTAATAAAATTATCGTATGGTTTCTTATTTGCCATCATCTATTTTTTTTACATCCCATATTGAGTCCTCTACATAAGTCGCATTTCTTGGTCCCCAATAATAATCACGAATTTCTCCAAAAACTTTAACCTCAAAAGGAGTAATATTTTCTATGGTTTCATATTTTTCTCGAGATATCCTATCTGAAAAATGAACGATCAAACTATATGTCCCCGGGTATAGATGTACGAATGGAATAGAAGATTTTAACCTATATATTCCTTCTTCATCACAAAAAGGGTTTTCTTCATATAAGTTCAATATATGGGTTATCGGTACCCCTTCGCTATTAAGTACTTGGTAAGAGACAGCTGCTGACGGTATTCTGTAGGGAGTATGAACATCGATAATAATATCCATCGGTTTCCCAAATTGTTGAATATTATTATTGTGAGATGTTTTACATTCAACTTTAATAACATTGGGTTTGTTATTATTTATCTTGCGTTGATATATATTCTCTTGAGTTCCACTCATAGATAAATATTTCTGAATAACAACATCTGTTCTGTCATAAGTACAAACCTGTCCATTTTCTAATAAAACACTGTTCTGTGTTAATGTTGAAACCGATTGCATATTATGACTTACAAACAATACTGTACGACCATCTCCTTTCGACACATCTTGCATCTTGCCAATCGCTTTTTTCTGAAATTCGGCATCTCCTACAGCCAATACTTCATCCACAACGAGTATTTCGGGTTCCAAATGTGCTGCAATCGCAAAGCCAAGACGAACTGTCATACCCGAAGAGTAACGTTTAACAGGAGTATCTATATATTTCTCTACACCTGCAAAATCTACAATCTCATCTAGTTTTCTCTTTATTTCAACTTTAGTCATTCCCATGATTGAGCCATTCATGAAGATATTTTCACGACCGGTCATTTCGGGGTGAAATCCTGTTCCTACCTCCAATAGTGATGCTATCCTACCTTTAGCTCTAATTGTTCCGGTAGAAGGAGATGTTACTCTCGATAATATCTTAAGCAAGGTTGATTTTCCTGCACCGTTTTTACCGATTATGCCTAACACTTCTCCTTGTTTTACATCAAAAGTTATATCCTTTAGCGCCCAAATATATTTGCTGCTAGCCTTTGATGAACGGTCATTGACTTCTCCTATTTTCAGATAGGGGTCATCCTTGCCTCTTACAACATGCCACCAGCGGTTTAGATCGTGTGCTATAGTTCCTGTGCCAACTAATCCTAAACGATATTGCTTAGATATATTTTCAAATTTTATTGCGATGTCTGACATATTCAGATTTGTTTATTTCTGTTGTTTTTGATATTTATATAATCTTATCTCGGCACAGGTATCGTACCATGCCCAGAAAAAAGATAATAAGAGTCCATACAATCCGTCTTTATACCCTTTCATCTTGAGAAAGCAGGAGTGAAAAGCTTTGAATGGACGTTTTATGATACCTTTTTTTGAAGCAATAAATCCCATGAAATTTCTTGATTCAGCTTCCATTTTTAAGTATCTTAAATGTTTTTCCCGCAATCGAGAAAAGCTGATCATCCAATAATGATGATCTATATTTTTCCCATTGTATGCAATCCAAAACGGTTCATAAGGAGGAAGTACCGTTCTGCCCGCATGTACTACGCCTGTCATTTTACATCTGTCTTTGTGAAACAATAGCATACGGGAGTGAATACCTCCCCAGCGTGTTCCTTTCAATGGATGCTTTTTGTAATAATATATACAAGGAACGAGTATTGCTCCAATATTATCAGGGATTCCTTTTTCAAAAAGTGCTATTATATCTTTATATAGCTCAAAGCTAATTCGTTCATCGGGATCTATTATAAGTATCCAATCATTTTTTTCCGATGTGTAATACTCTGCAACAATAGCTTCGCCTAGCGGTACCCTTTCATGCTCTATGATTTCATTACTATATTGCTTAGCTATTTCTATCGAATTATCATTAGAGCCTTGATCTACATATTTAATATTCTCGCAAAAAGAAATTGACTTCAGACAATCCTCCAAAATATATCCTTCATTGTACCCTGTAACAATGGCGCTGAAAGGAAGCTTTTTGTATGTATTAACATTGTCTACCATATTTGCCAATCTATGTCGATACTTATACATTTAGCAGAGTCCATCCTCATTCCTAGATACATACCCGGATTTGAACCAAAAGTCCCTACGAAAAATGTACTGTTGTTTAGCACATCTAATGATGCAAATAGATTTAAATGTGCCTCTTTTATTATAGATTTATTTTCTTTTTTGAATTTAGCATGGTCGTACCCTTGCTCAGACTCTTTACAGAATGTGAATATCGTCCACTCTTTATATTTATTTCTTATTTCAGATATTACTCTAAAATCATCAGTTAATATAAAAGTATTCTTTATATTACTTATATTTTCTGCTCTATTCAGATAACTTGATGTTTCGACTAAATCTTGTTCAATATGCTTATCTCCGCGCCGTATGTGAAAACCGATATAATCTCCTGGTAAATTTAGTAATCTTATTTTATTCTTTATCTCCAGAGCAGTTATTTCATTGTATTGCCATGTTAGGGAGATTAATTTTTGGCATGCATCCTTTAATGAACAGTTTACAATTCCGATCTCGGGAATATTATATATGTTTTTTTCGTTTTTTCTATCCCTGATTAGGAGCCATAAGTCTTGAGTTAGAAAATTTACTCTATTAAATACCTTATATGCTTTAATTTTCAGTTTGTCTTTTCTTCCTAATCTTTCTTGGATGAAATTGTAGTTTCTAAAGTTATGTTTTTTGTGGAAATTATCTTTAACCTCGTCACAAAACGGTAGAAAATAGTCAGTCCACCCGTATTGATACCCGAAATTAGCATCTCCAGAATATAGTATAAATTGGATCTTGTGTGTTAGGCAGTATAACATTGCTAATATCATGTTGTTATACTCTGAGAAGAATCCTGCATCATATCCCAGATGAAAAACGAATTTTCTCTTGAAGGATTTATTTAGAGCATAATATTTTTCTCTCATTTCTGTAGCTTCCATCACACTACATCAATAAAGCTGCGTTCTACTTTGTTAAATACCCATGAACCGAGAATGATAACTATTATTGTAACAACAAAACTATAGCTGAGCCAAAACCAATCAACTGTACCTGCTCCCATAAATCCATATCTTAATGTTTCTACGATAGATGTTAATGGATTCAGCTGTATGAGCCACATATATTCTTCATATTTTTCTTTCATTACTGAGAGTGGATATATTATCGGTGTTGCATACATCCACAATCCGGTTACAAAACCAAATAGGATAGCCATGTCTCTATACTTTGTTGTAACAGACGATATTATGATGCCAAACCCCAGTCCTAGTCCGGCTAGCATTAGAACCAATAACGGAAAAAAGAGAATATATATATTAGACTTGATATCTGTGCCGTTATATACGAAATAAAAGTATACGGCAAGGAATAGTCCTAGTTGGATTATTAATCGTACTAAATTGGAAATAACACTTGATATAGGAACTACTAATCGAGGAAAGTATACTTTGCTGAACACTCCGGCATTACCGAGGAAGGTTCCTGAGGCTTTTCCCATACAGTCAGAAAAGTATCCCCAACATAATATTCCAGATAGGTAGAACAATGGCTGAGGTAGTCCATCCGTTGGTATTTGGGCTATATTTCCAAATACAAACATATACATTATTGTAGTAAATAGTGGTTGAATGATGAACCATAGAGGGCCGAGTACAGTTTGTTTGTATATAGTTACAACATCGCGGCGAACGTACATTTGTAATAAGTCACGATATTGCCAGACTTCTTTTATATTAAGGGAAAAATTGCTTCCGCGCGGTTTAATCTCTATATCCCAATGTTCTTTTTCAGTTTCCATTTAGATATTATATTGTTTCTATATTTGTTTGTGTGATTTTGAGTGTGCAAAGATAGTTATTTTTAATGTTAAATATCTTTAAATAAAAAATAACTATAATAAAAAAACCCGTATGAGTGTATTACCTCATACAGGTTTCATAAATCTTAACTGTCGCTGGATTATTTTTTTACAGCAGTAGCTACAGAGTCTGCAGCAGCTTGAGCAGCAGCAGCGATTGAGTCAGCTTGAGCTTTAGCAGCAGCTTCAGCAGCTACTTGAGCTTCAACAGCAGCTAAAGAGTCAGCTTTAGCCTTAGCAGCAGCTTCTTCAGCAGCTTTGTTATTACATGATGCGAAAGAGATTGCGATAGCAGCAACAGCAAATAAAACTAATTTTTTCATTTTCTTTTCTATTAAAACTTAAACGGTAAATGTATTTGAGTTATAATTTCTGATAACACGATGCAAATATATACATATTTCTTTACATGTTGTACAGCACAATTATATTTTTTTTAGTGTTTTTTTTATTTTTTTCTGAGGGGGGTACTTTTTTACTGTTGGATTGACTGTAACTATCTAGTTATCATATAGATATCTTTTTATGCTTTTTTTAGGAGTTTTTTCAAATTCACTCGGGTAAATTTGTACCGCCGATATATTTTCGTATGCTGCAAGCATCTTATTCAGGTTTTGCCTATTTTGTTCCATTATTGCCGGCAACATTTCGTGATCTACATGGGCGGCATCCATAGTTTCATAATCAGGATGAGCTAATGCAACCAATTTACCATTTCGCTCTACGACGAGACTTTCCAATACGAACGGCATATTGTTAAGCTTAGATTCTATTTCTTCCGGGAATATATTCTGTCCATTAGGGCCTAGCAACATCGTTTTGCTGCGTCCTCTTATGAAAATGGTGTTATTTTTATCTATAGTTCCCAAATCTCCTGTTTTCAACCAGCCATCTTCAGTAAAGGCTGCTTTGGTAGCTTCTTCATTTTTGTAATAACCTTTCATTACATTTTCTCCCCTTACTTGTATTTCTCCTACAATATTATATGGGTCTTGCGAGTCTATGCGGACTTCCATAATATTGTCTAATATCCTACCGCAAGATGTGGGTATAAAATCGTAATGATGTTCGTATGAAATTAAAGGAGCACATTCTGTCATGCCATAACCAACCGTAAATGGAAATTTGATTTTGTGAAGAAAGGCTTCCACTTCTCCATTTAGAGCTGCACCACCAATGATTACTTCATGAAAATTGCCACCTAAAGCATCTATTAAGCCTTTTCTTATTTTTGCATAAATCTGATCCTTTACAATCGGAATTTTCAAGGCCATTTTTATTGCAGGCTTCTCTATCTTAGGTAAAATTGCTTTTTTGTATATTTTTTCAATAACAAGAGGTACTGTTATGATAAGGTGTGGTTTTATTTCGGCAAAGGCCTCTGTCAATATTTTGGGCGAAGGAGCTCTTCCTAGTAGTGTCGTGTGCGAGCCTTCGGTCAAGGAATACAAAAATTCAAACGCACAGCCGTAAGCATGCGCCAGTGGAAGAAAAGAAACGATATCTTGTCCTCTGAATAGTAATTTCAGATATTGAGCATGAGTTATATTTCCGGCAAGGTTATTGGCTGTAAGCATAACCCCTTTGCTAAAGCCTGTTGTTCCCGAAGTATAATTAATGAGTACTACTTCTGAGTTATCAACTTTAGCATAATTAATATCATTAGGAGAGTAACCATTGGGGTACTTCTCCTTCATTTTTTTGTCTAACTCTTCTACCGCCAGGGAAAGTTTTTCTCCTTTTCCCTCGTGCAAGCAAGTAAGCTTGAAATCATTAATAGAGAAAACACCCCTTACTCCCGGTATATGATCTTCATCCAGAGAGTCCCATATATTATTGGCTGTGAATAGTAATTTTGATTCAGAGTGATTGATTATATGCTGTATATTGTCTGCATGGAAATCCTGTAGGATAGGTACAATGGTAGCACCATAAGTGATAACGGCAAGATAGGTAACACACCAAGGAATATTATTTTTGCCAATAAGAGCAACTTTATCTCCTTTTGCTATTTGAGCATCATCCAGTAATATGTGTATTCTAGCTATTTCACGAGCCAGATCTTTATAATACAATGTTTTTTTTTCGGAATAGTCAGACAAGCCCTTCAAGTCCCAATTGTTTCTAAAACTGTCTTCATATAAGGTTATTAGATTCTTGTCAATCATGATTTGTTGCTCATTTTTATAAATTTTGTGCAAAAATAGAGACTATCATCATAATCTACAACTATTTTATATGTAAAGTTTCACGTAATTGTGTAATTTTGTACTCTTTTTGTATGACAATAATTAATAAATTGCTTGTAGAACAAAGTTATTTATTTCAATATTATTAAATTAGGTTCTGTAATATACAATGATAGATAATTCAATTTTTGAGAATAAAAAAGCAGCCTATCTCACATTGGGCTGTAAATTAAACTTTGCAGAGACATCAGCTATCGGGCGACAATTGTCCCAAGTTGGTGTTCGTAGATCCAGAGATGGGGAAGTTGCAGATATATGTGTTATAAATACTTGCTCCGTAACCGAATTTGCAGATAAGAAGTGCCGTCAGGCTGTACGTAAAATGATTAAAGAAAACCCCGGTGCTTATGTTATAGTAACAGGATGCTACGCTCAGCTTAAACCCGAAGATATTGCGGGTATAAAAGGTGTGGATATTGTACTGGGATCCGAGCAGAAGCTTGATGTAGTAGCTTATCTTGACGAACTAAAGAAAAAAGATAAAGGGGTCGTACATACTTCTAAAACGAATAAGATAAAGTCATTTGTTCCATCGTGTTCACAGGATGATCGTACCCGCTATTTTCTGAAAGTGCAGGATGGCTGTGATTACTTTTGTTCTTTTTGTACCATTCCTTTTGCCAGAGGACGCAGTCGTAATGGTTCCATAGAAAGTATGGTACAGCAGGCAAAAGAGGTTGCTGAAAAAGGCGGCAAGGAGATCGTTCTTACAGGTGTAAATATAGGAGACTTTGGTAGAACTACCGGCGAAACCTTTTTTGACTTAGTTAAGGCTTTAGATGAAGTGGAGGGGATTGAGCGTTATCGGATTTCATCAATAGAGCCGAACTTGCTTACCGATGAGATTATACAATTTGTAGCTCAATCTAAACGTTTTGCTCCTCATTTTCATATCCCTTTACAGTCGGGTTCGGATGCTGTGCTTAAATTGATGCGTCGCCGCTACGATACTGCATTATTCAGACATAAAGTAGAAAAGATTAAATCCGTAATGCCTGATGCATTTATCGGAGTTGATGTTATTGTTGGTACAAGAGGCGAGACCGATGAATATTTTGAAGAAGCAAAAGCTTTCTTAGAAAGTCTTGATTTTTCACAATTGCATGTTTTTACATATTCGGAACGTCCGAATACGCAGGCTTTGAAAATAGATCACGAAGTAGATCCTAAAACTAAGCATGCACGTTGTAAGACTCTACTAGATTTATCAGACGAAAAATTGCACGCATTCTATCGGTCGCAGCAAGGAACAAAGCGAAAAGTGTTATTCGAGCATAATCAACATGATAGCGTTATGTATGGTTTTACTGAGAATTATATAAAAGTAGAAACTCAGTATCATGCACATAAAGCGAATGAAATAAAAATGATAACTTTGGGCGATTTTAATTCCATAAAAACAGCTCTTACTGAGATCTGAAGATGAATAAGATATTATATTATATATTGTATATCTGGATGTATTTGCATGCGCTGTTACCATTCAGAGCATTATATATTTTATCTGATTTCCTCTATTTTCTAGTATATAAGGTTATTCGTTATAGATTGAAAGTCGTACGCATCAATCTTAAAAATAGCTTTCCCGAGAAAACGGATAAAGAGTTGCACGTTATCGAGAAAGAATTTTACCATCATTTTTGCGATTACTTTGTAGAAACACTAAAACTATTACATATCTCTGATGAAGAGATGCAAAAGCGAATGGTTTTTGAGAATATGGATATCGTAAAAGATTTGATGAAGGATGGAAATTCTGCCTTAATGTTCTTAGGGCATTATGGTAATTGGGAATGGGTTCCATCAATCACGATGTCGTTTCGCAATAAAGAGGATCAAAATAAGCTTTTAGGTCAAATATATAGACCTTTGAAGAATAAGGCTGTTGATGATTTGTTTCTTAAGATACGTAGTCGGTTTGGTTCGTTCGGGATAGCTAAGAATGAAACGTTGCGTGTTATTGTAAAGCTAAGAAAGGCAAAACAGCAAATCTTAATAGGCTTCATGGCTGATCAGACGCCGTCTTTTCATAACATACATTATTGGTCAACTTTTATGAATCAAGAATCTGCTATTTTTACAGGCGTTGAGCGTATTGCAAAACAAACCGGATTTGCTGTCGTTTACCTTGATATGGAAAAGGTGAAAAGAGGACATTATAAAGGAACAGTAAAATTGATTTCGGATAAACCTCAGGATGCACCCGAATTCTATATAACAGAAACTTATATACGAGAGATGGAAAGAACCATTCTGCGTAATCCTGCTTATTGGCTATGGACTCACAAGCGATGGAAAATGACTCGGAAGGAAGTTGAATTAGCACAACATAAATGAAAAAAATAGCAATTGTTATTCTTAACTGGAACGGGAAAAAGTTACTAGAAGAGTTTCTTCCTACAGTTGTACGGTATTCATCTTTTCCTGATGTCGAAATTGTTGTGGCTGATAATGGTTCCACAGATGATTCTTTATCTTTCTTAGAGACATCATATCCTCAAATATCATTGATAAGACTGCCTGAAAACTATGGTTTTGCAGGAGGATACAATATTGCATTGAAAGAAGTCGCTGCCGAATATTTTGTCATTCTCAATTCTGATGTTGAAGTAACCGAAAACTGGTTAAAGACGACTATATCTTATCTGGATGAAAATACAGATGTTGCTGCCGTTCAGCCTAAGATATTGGCTCAACGAAACAAAGCTAGTTTTGAATATGCAGGAGCTGCGGGTGGATTCTTAGACAAGTATGGTTATCCATTTTGCAGGGGGCGTATTTTTCAGAAAATAGAAGAAGATCATCATCAGTATGATACGCCGATAGATATCTTATGGGCTACGGGAGCTTGTCTTATTATACGTTCTGCAGACTTCTTTGAAGCAGGAGGGTTCGACTCATCCTTTTTTGCACACATGGAAGAGATTGATCTCTGTTGGAGGTTGAACTCAAGAGGCAGGCGTATTGTTTGCTTACCTTCTTCCGTTGTGTATCATGTGGGAGCCGCTACATTGAAAAAGGAAAATCCCAGAAAAACATTTCTCAATTTCAGGAATAACCTTATAATGCTTTATAAAAATCTGCCTCAGGATAACTTAAAGAAAGTGATGACTATACGGCTGATCTTAGATTATATAGCAGCGTTCCAATTTGCTGTAACAGGAAAGTATGCTAACGCAAAAGAGGTTGTTAGAGCCCATAAAGACTTTTATAATAATAGGAAGATGTATCGGTCTGCAAGAAATGAAAACCTTGAAAAAATGATTGTTGAATACCCTGCAACTATCTACCCAAGAAGTATTCTTGCTGCTTATTATTTGAGAGGAATAAAGTTATTCTCAAATTTGAAGTTTGGACGTTAAGCTCTTCAACTGCAATTAAGTTTGATATTTCTTATCTGAATTTTCTTTTTTCTTGTATATTTGGACTGTATTTATACTGCGTAACCCAATGAGAAAGATTGTATTTTCTTTTGTCTTGCTATTATTGGTTTCTGTGGCTCTCAAGTCACAGGAAAAGCAAGATACGTATATAGATATGGCAGTTATCTATCATGGGGATACGATTGCTATTATGAACCTCAAGCCGGTTTATATATATGCTCCAATAAAATTTAAGAATAACAAGCAAAGGCAAGAATACTCAAAACTCGTAAGGGATGTCCGCATAGCATACCCTTATGCAAAGATGATTACAGCTGCTATTGTTGAAACTTATGAATATATGCAATCCTTGCCCAATGATAAAGCAAGAGATAAGTATATGAACGATGTGCAGAAATATATGATGGAGGAATACAAACCCAAGATGAAGAAAATGACCAAGAATCAGGGTAAGGTGTTAGTGAAGCTTATCGATCGTCAATGTAATACCTCGTCATATAATATTGTAAAAGCCTTGGTTGGTAGCTTCAAAGCCGGTGTATATAATGCTTTTGCCGGATTGTTTGGCAATAGCCTGAAAACAGAATATGATCCTGAAGGTAGAGATGCCGAAATAGAAGCCATCGTTACTCAGTTGGAACAAGGTACATTAGATTATTATTATTCCATCAATTATCATGGATATAAATGATTGATAACAATTAGATTACATAAATAAAACAGCGACAAGCCCTTTTGAGTTTGTCGCTGTTTTGTATATGGGGGTAATTATCTTCTTATAGCTTATTAATTAGGCTCTTAGGAACATAGAATGTGTCGTTCTTGTCTATGTATACAGTCACTGTACTTAATGAGATTGGCTGATTGTTGAGATAAACTACCGACTTGAACGCAGGTATAGTCAACGTCATATTTCCCTTCTTCACTTTTAATACAGGGAAATCAGTAGACTTATCGATGCTATACTCTAATCCTTTGAAGACTTCTGTGTGTTTAGCAAACACTTCTTCTGTCATATCTTTCAAAGATGTTTTGAGCCCTATAGCGTCAGATAGATATTGGTTTATTTCTACATTCGTATTCATACCTATAGGCAGATCACCATCAGGATGATAAGCTGCAAGAAATACTTCTTCGCCTGTATGACCTCCCGTTGTGAAACCGAAATATGTATGTTGATTCATTATATTGATAATACTCGAACCCATATTCACGCTGTTGCTTACTTTCATATAGTCAGCTTCTTGATAGTTCTTAGAACTGAGAAGTAAGTTTAATTCATCGTCGTTCAGGTCTATATTCGTATATTCTTTAAATATGCTTTTGAAATCTTCCGGTTTTGATTTTAATAAGATACGCTCCAAACCTTCTCCTGTTTTTTTGTATTGCGATACATTTTTGAATAGTTGATCGATGGTTGCTTTGTCATAGCTTTTCAGGTCTCTACGACCAATTGTGAATCCGCTATTTCCATGATCGGGAAGAACGATTACTGTTGTTTCTCCATTCTTACGGGCAAAATCCATAACAGTAGCAACTGCTTTGTCGAATGCTAAATATTCTGTAATACAGCCTACAGCATCGTTTCCGTGAGCAGACCAGTCTACTTTACTGCCTTCTACCATCAGGAAAAAGCCGTTTTCGTTCTGAGAAAGTCTGTCTAGCGCTTTTTTAGTCATTTCATTCAGTGACGGAACTAGAGTAGAGTCTCTGTCGATGTCGTAAGGTAGCTCTCTTTCTCCGAATAATGCCCAAACTTTATCTTTTCCATTAAAGTTACGGAATGCTTTTAAATCATCCTGAATAAGTATGGTTCTCGTGTTCTTGAAATGTTGTTTAATGTCGTCAGTAAGTATAGAATTACCACCACCAAACATGACATCTAAGTTTTGATATGCCATTTGTGATGCGATATATTCATATTTGCCTCTGGCATAATAGTGTGCAGAGCAGTCTGCGGGTGTTGCATGTGGGAATTCCACCGTAACAACCAATCCCGTAGCTTTGTTTTGTTGATGTTTAGCAGCTTCCAGTATTGTAGCTAATGGTTGGTAAGCTTTTGCCGGATCTACAGGTACTAAGTCATTTTGAGGATCGGCAACAGGATAGATCGATACATTACCCGTCTGTTGGGGCATACCGGTCATATAACAAGACGTTGTAGGAGCCGAGTCTCCAATGGGAGCATTTGATGAAAATGTTTTTACAGTACCGCATAGATAAGGGTCGATAGCTAAATTGTTACTTCCAAGCTTGTTGTAAATCTGATACCAACGTGCGGCAGAAACTACACCGATAGATGTTCCGTCAGGTATCATCACAATCACATTTTTGGTAGGTCTGACATGCTTGCGGTACTGCTGTTGGGCATATATCGCGGTCGAAAAAATCAGCAGAAGCAATAAGACCGTACTTGTTTTTCTCATGTTGGGAATATTTTGAATGATTAATAAATTGAAAAAGTATACCAAAGTTACAAAATATGTTTGCATCGCAAAGACGCTGGATAATAATTTAAAGCCATTTCAAACCTTTTGTAAATAACACAAAAAAGAGTTTGTTTTTTAATGGCTATAATTCATTTAAGTCACGCTTTTTACCGTGCGTGGGTGTTACTTTTTTATGTTTTTGTATGTTGTTGTACATCATATATTTAGATGTTTAGTATTGTTAAAAAGTAACAAAAGTAACAGTCGCTATGCTCTTTTTTAATGTCACTTTTACTTCTTTCAGATCACTATAATGTCTTATATAAGATAAATCTGCAATATAAGATTACAAACAGTTATTTGTTGATAAATATGACTGCTCGGAGTCGTTCCTTTCGTCGATTTCTTTTTACAAAGGAAATAAATACGCTCTAAAAATATTGATGTATCTTTGTTTCTTAACTGAAATTTAATTTTTAGTTCTTAGTTTTGTTTTTTAATGATAAATAAAGATAGATGGAGAATAAGAAGCCTCTGATACTGATTACGAATGACGATGGTTATCAGGCTAAAGGTATAGAAGCATTGATAGATAGCGTAAAAGATTTAGGAGATATTGTAGTTGTAGCACCCGATGGGCCTCGTTCGGGAATGTCGAGTGCAATAACATCATTACAGCCATTACGGGTATATTTGATAAGTGAAAGCCAGAATATCAAAGTCTATGCGACAACAGGAACTCCTGTGGACTGTGTAAAGTTAGGCATAAGTGAACTGGCTGAACGCAGACCTGATATTGTTCTTTCGGGTGTAAATCATGGTTCGAATGCAGCGGTAGCTGTCCTTTATTCGGGAACAATGGGAGCAGCAATAGAAGGAGCGGTATTTAAAATACCATCTATTGGATTTTCGTTGCTTGATCATAGCCACAATGCTGATTTTACTTATTCAAAAAAATATATTCACTCTATTACCAAGCAAGTATTGGAAGATGGGCTGCCTAGTGGAACATGTTTGAATGTAAATATTCCGAAAGGAGACGATATAAAAGGAATCCGTGTTTGTCGTCAGACATCCGGACAGTGGGTGAATGAATTTATGCAGTCGAAAGATGGTGCAGATAAAGATATATATTGGTTGACAGGAAACTTTGAGAATGATGAACCTAGTGATGAAATGACGGATGAATGGGCTTTGGCTAACAGGTATGTTTCAGTTGTGCCGGTGAAGGTGGATATGACAAATCATGATCTTATTGCCTCAATAAAGTTTTGGGAAGCCATTCTTTAATTCTCTATCGATAAAATTACAACACAATGAAATATTTTTTGGTGGCAGGAGAAGCTTCGGGAGATTTGCATGGGTCTAACTTGATGGCAGCACTCAAAGCGCAGGATGCAGAAGCTGAATTTTGTTTTCTGGGGGGCGATCTCATGTTGGCTCAGGGAGGACGACTCGTAAAACATTATCGCGAAATGGCTTTTATGGGATTTATTCCTGTACTTCTCAATCTTAAGACTATTCTTCGTAATATGAAGATGTGTCAAAAGGAGATTATGGCGTTTAATCCCGATGTGTTGATATTGATCGATTATCCCGGATTTAATCTGAAAGTTGCCAAATATATTAAAACGCATACCAACATTCCTGTATATTATTATATCTCCCCAAAAGTATGGGCTTGGAAAGAATATAGGGTGAAATCGTTTAAAAAATATGTTGACGAAATGCTTTCTATCCTTCCTTTTGAAGTCAATTTCTATAAGAAGCATAATTATCGTATCAATTATGTGGGGAATCCTGTGGTAGATGCTGTAGCCAATTTTAGAGAAGAGAATAAGGATGACATTAAAGGTAAGTTTATAGCGGAAAACAACTTAGATAATAAACCTATTATAGCTTTACTTGCCGGTAGCCGCCAACAAGAGATAAAAGATAATCTGCCCGCTATGCTCGAGGCAATTGAAGGCTTTAAAGATTATCAAGCTGTGATAGCCGGAGCACCCGGTATAGATCCTGATTATTACAAAGAATATATAGGTCGTAATTCTTGTAAAATTGTATTTGGTCAAACTTACAGACTTTTGCAGTATGCTGATGTGGCATTGGTGACATCCGGCACGGCTACATTAGAAACTGCTTTATTCAAAGTTCCGCAAGTTGTCTGTTACAAAACGCCTATTCCTCATGTGGTTTATTGGGCATTCAAGAATATACTTCATACAAAATATATTTCGTTAGTAAATCTGATAGCCGATAGGGTAGTGGTACAAGAGCTTTTTGCCAAATTTTTCTCTGTAGATACAATTAGGGAGGAAGTTAATAAGCTTTTGAATGACAAAACCTATCGTGAAACGATGTTAGCCGACTATGATGAAGTTATAAGAATATTGGGTGAGTCTGGTGCGTCGCAAAGAGCTGCAGATATTATTATACAAAAACTAAAGAGAGGAAAATAATTCCTCTCTTTCGCTTTCTAATTTTTTATAAAGTTTATTATAACTTTTCCTATTTCTTTGTTTAGCGGAATACTTTTGTTGCTGTATGTTGGCGTTTGTTCTGCCATGTCGCTACTTCTACAGTCTTTCAATACATGGTTCATATTCTCTATAACAACCTTTTTTGCTTTAGGATTTGCTACAGATAGTAGGTTTGCCTGTTCTGTGGGTACTTGTATGTCTGTTGTTCCTTGTATAATTAAAGTTGGAATGGTAAGTTTTGCTATCTCTTTCTGAGGATTATATTTCATTACTGATATCATATATGGTTGTACGCTTGGGCGAAATAGTGCATTGAGTGTTGGAGGAACATTCGAAATAGTTTCACCTTGTTTCAATTTATCTAAATAAGAGAATATTAGATCTTTTGTAGCTTGGGGCTGTCCCGCCAACTGCTTTTCTAATTGTTCTTTGAGTATGACATCAAAAGGCACACCCATTCCTGCTATAGAAATGTATTTTGTAACTTTTGGATTGTTTTCTGCGGCAATCATTCCAATCAATGAACCTTCGCTGTGACCTATAATTATTATGTTAGAAAACCGCTTGTCTTTCGATAATAAATCTATCCACCCTTTTACATCTTCAATATAATTCTCAAATCGGATATCCGATTCATCTTTCATTGCAGACTTGCTCGCTGCTATACCTCTTTTGTCGAAGCAGAGCGTAGCTATTCCACTGTAGAATAATTCATCAGACAACATTTTGTATGCATCGTTTTGAGTAAGTTGACTATTTCCATTGCGGTCTGTTGGTCCCGAACCTGCTATAATAATTGCTATTGGTATAGGAGTTTTACTATTCGGAACTTTTAATGAGCCAAATATATCCCCTGTTTCCGTTTTCAACACAATCGGCTCTTCACTAACGATTAATTGCGCTGAAATATTGAGGGATAAGAGTAACAGTAAAAAGAGTGATAGTTTTTTACAATTCATAGTGGTCTGTTTTTAGTGTAAATAAGGTATGGTGATAAAAATAAGTACTTTAATTAATATTTCGGATATGATAAGAGCTGCTATAAAAGAGATTCCTCCAATAACTCCTTTTATATTACCCGAAACGGAATAAGCATTGTATTTAAGAACAATGGACCAAGCTAATATTACAATAGACAGTAGAGAGGCTATTACTAATATTCCAATATTATCTTTCAGTATAGAAAATATTTCATTTGTATTTACTGCATTTATGTTTCCAAAATCTAAATGAACAGCAGGTATTAAACCTACTAGCCCAAACAAGATATGGGGTGCTTGTGATAAAGACATTGTGCCTGCAATATCAATAATACGGACAGAAGATTTGGATACAATGCGGGCCGCAATATAGAAAATCACTGTCATAGAAATGAGGGTAATGATCTGATAAACTATGTGAACTGCATAGTGTTGAGGTTGATTGGGTGGCGCATATTGCATCCCGATCACTCCATTGAAATGAGTATTTCCCAAATACCCCAAAACCGATAGTAATAACATTACAATTAGCCCAAGTATAAGAGCTTTTGTACCGGCAATGTATTGAAATGGTTTGAATAACCAGCTTGTCACAGAAGGTTTACTTTTCATATTCTTTTAGTTTATCAATTATATCGTCTAATAAATTTCTCACGGTAGGGTAGCTTAATCTTAAATCTTTAGCCATCTCCTTTAGACTTCCACTATTTTTTACAAATTTTAGAATAAAATCTTGATCTTCTACAGACAGACGGGCTAGTATGGGGAGGGCATAGAGACCGTGCACCTCTGTTGCACAGTTTTCACAAACAAGGCTTTTTACTTTTAATTGTGTTTTACAACTTGGACAATTACATGGTAACATATTTACTGCATTTTTTTTTACAAAAATAATATTTTATTAATAATATTAAATATGTATTTAATAAAATTTATTTTTAGTTTAATTTTATGTTCATTGTCTTGTTTTTAGAGTTTCTAAATAAGAGTTTTAATAATGATAAAAGAATCGCTAAACTCATTATATTTGTGAAGAAAAGATGAAGAAATGAAGAACAATATAAAAATCAATTTTATTCTACCATTCAAGCCTCGTCGCCCTGCAGGTGGATTTCGGGTTATGTACGAATATGCAAATCGATTGGCTTACATGGGGTATCAAGTTCATCTAACATTTCCTATCAAAACAAAGTATATGAAGTACCGTTTTCCATACTTCGTACGCTGTATTTTATCTAAAATTGAACGATTTGATAGAAATAAATGGTTCGAGTTTGATCCGGATATTACGATGTCTTATCTAAAAGAAGTAAAGGACAAATATGTGGTTGATGCTGATATTGTTATTGCTACTTGGTGGTCTACCGTATTGGATATGGGAACACTATCTCCTCAAAAAGGTAAAAAAATCAACCTTATACAAGGCTATGAAAATTGGGAAGGACATGAAGATTTACTCTATTCTTCGTATAACTTGAAAGATACGGTTAATATCGTTGTTGCGTCTTATTTAAAAAAAATAGTAGCTAAGCATACGAATAATAGAGTAGAATTGATTGAAAATGGAGTTGACAACAATGTATATTACATTAAGGAAAGAATAGAGAATAGAGAGATTGCAACCGTTGCTATGATGTATTCTGTTCAAGAAATAAAAGGTTCTAAATATGGGTTGGAAGCACTACATCTTGTAAAAGAGCAGATTCCCGAGCTTAAAGTTGATTTATTCGGCATTTATCCCTCACCTGAAGATTTGCCCGACTGGATTCATTATCATAGAGATCCGGATGATTTGTGTGCAATCTATAATCGTAACTCTATATTTATATCCAATAGCTTTACTGAGGGGTTTGGCCTGGTATCTGTAGAGTCTATGTTTTGTGGATGTGCTCTTATATGCACCAATATAGAAGGGCATAAAGAATATGCGGTTGAAGGAGAAACGGCATTGTTGGTAGAACCTGGTGATGCGAAAAATATGGCTGATAAAATTTGCTATTTGATTAAGGATAATGAATGTCGTATAGACTTGGCTAAAAGAGGACATGAATATGTGCTTCGTTTTAGTTGGGATAATGCTATAGGAAAAATGGAAACCATTATTAGAGGTATGTTAGACTAAAATTTTAATAGTGAGTGATTAAAGTGAATAAAAGTTGTTTTTCTCATGGTTTGAGTCTTAAATCCTTTATCATGATCGTGGATATTGATATTGTTAAAGTTGTGTAAATAAAGGTTAATTTGATAAGGATTTTAAACGATTTGTTTTCTTTTTTGTGAATTTTTACAGTATTTTTTGGATTAATACCCAAATTCTTAAATCCTAGATACCATAACACTTTCAAGATTTTTTTTAGTCTTATTTCTTATTTTTTTTAGGCTTTTTCCTTTTTATTTATTTAATGTTGATTCTATTTCTTAAAAAAGTTATTATTTTTTCTTTAGTCAAAAAAGATAAAAAATAAATTATCTTTGGCAGGAAATCTCTTTTATAAAACATTATTTATTTTAACACAATGAAATCAAAAAGGAGTTTGCTCAGAATTCTTCACTCATTAATAGTTTTTTTCTTAGTCGTTTTTTTAGCTTCATGTTCGGGTTATAAACAGTTGCCTTATTTAAAGAACGCAGAAACAGTTTCCCCTGAAATTCTATCAAGCGTGGCTGCTATTCATGAAGCGAAAATTATGCCTAATGATATAATTACCATTACTGTCAATTCTAATATACCAGGTGCTGCAACAGATTTCAACCTACCAATGGTACCTACTAATTTAACCTCTCCAATACAGACAACGGTAGTATATGCAAATACAACCGGTAGTTTACAAAACTATTTAGTAGATAAAGATGGGAAAATAAATTTTCCAATATTAGGAGAATTAAGTATAGGAGGGATGACGTCTAAGGAGGCTCAAAATTACATTGTATCGTTAATTTATCCACGGTATATAGCTGAAAAACCGGTTGTAAATGTTCGGTTCGTAAATTTTGGAGTATCTGTTCTTGGCGAAGTTGCCCGCCCCGGAGTATATACTACACCCAATGGTCAAATGACAATTTTAGATGCTTTGGCTGCAGCCGGAGATATGACAATATACGGACGTAGAGATAATGTATTGTTGCTCAGGATACAAGAAAATGGAGAGATTGCGATGCATCGAATTGATATGCAAGATAAGAACTTAGTGCTTAATAAAGATCTCTTTTATTTACAACAAAATGACAAGTTATATGTTGAAACTAATAAAGCAAAAGGAAATAATTCTCGATTTGGAACCTTTGAATCGATTAGTTTATCCGCATTATCAATCGTAATCTCAGTAATTGCTATCATAACCCGCTAAATTAAATGGAAACCAATAAAAACTGGAAAGATACAAGTGCTTCAACTTCTGTAACTGATATCATATTTGATTATTTACGCTACTGGAAATGGTTTATTCTATCAGTAGCTGTGTTTTTGATTATTGGAGTCACAATCATTCTTGTTACTCAAAAGCAGTATAAATCTTCACTTTCTATATTGTTGAACGAGGATAAAGGAACAAGTAAAGGAAATGCAGCAGCAGAGTTTGATTTAGAGGCTCTCGGTTTGCTTTCTACAACAAACAATATAGAAAACGAAGTTGCAATTTTATCTTCTCCCGATTTGATGCGTTCTGTTGTAGATACACTGAATTTGCAAACTGTATATTATATAACTCAGAGACTTAGGAAAGTTGAGCTATACAATCAAACGCCTTTTCATGTCACTTTAGAACCTGTAGATAAAAAAGGAATAGGAAATATTCAATTCTATATACAGAAAAATGGAACAGAATATGAAATTAGTGGGACATATGAAGATCTATTTGCTTCAGAAGAGAAAAAAATAAATGAAAAATATGAATCTCTTCCGAACGAAATAAAGTTAGACGATGCGGCTATAAAAATTGAATTAACAGGTAAAACGGTAACGGAACATGAAAAATACTATGTTCAGATAAATGATATATACTCTACTGTTTCTTCTCTAAATGACGCGTTATCAGTTTCGCCAACAAGTAAAACGTCTTCGGTCCTTAATATAGGGCTGATTGGCAATAATACTGCCAAGGGTGCTGCCATTCTTCGAGAACTTGTGAAGCAGTATAATGAAATGAACGTAAACATAAAGAATGAGATAGCATACAATACTGCAATCTTTATCAATGATAGGTTGAAAGAAATATCTGTAGAACTAGGAGATGCAGAAGAGAATGTTGTTGATTTTAAACAAAAGAACCAAATAACAGATCTGAGTACGGAAGCACAACTATTTGTACAACAAACGGGGCAAAATGAACAAAAATTACTGGAGGTAGAAACTCAACTCAATGTGATATCTTTAATAGAGCGTTTTGTACAAAATCCTGCAAATAAATTTTCAGTGATACCTAACATTGGAATTGCTGATCTAGGTTTAGCTCAGATAATAAATGAGTATAACAATAAGCTCCTTGTTTCAGAAGTTCAGTTAAAAGGACTGGGTGAAGAGAATCCTACACGTATAAGACTAACTGATGATATAAACAATATGCGTAGTAGCATATCCAACTCTCTAAAAAATGTCAAGCAGACTTACAATATTTCAAAACAAGATTTATTGAAGCAATCATCTTCTACCAAATCTAGAGTATTATCGGTCCCTCAACAAGAAAGAGGACTCATCGAAAAAGTAAGGGAGCAGCGGATTAAAGAGAATTTGTTTTTATTCCTGATGCAAAAGCGTGAAGAGACTAATTTATCTATTGCTTCAACCGCGAATAAGGCACGTATAATCGTTTCACCACTCGAAGATATTCATCCAATAGCCCCTAAGTCCAATATCATTGTTCTTTCGGTATTAATACTCGGTTTTTTATGTCCGATTGTAATTATATATTTAATCAACCTATTCAAAGTTCAGATAAGAAGTAGAAGTGAACTTGAAAGATTATCGGAAGTACCTATTATCGGACAGATAGGGAAAAATGAGGTTAAGGATCAGGTTGTAATCAGGTCAAATCAAAGCTCTGGTATAGCTGAAATGTTCCGATCATTAAGAAATAATTTAAATTTTATACTTAAGCATAAGTCAAATCAAACAATATTAGTGACCTCTACTGCTTCCGGTGAAGGAAAAACTTTTATAAGTGTCAACTTGTCGATGAGCTTTGCTCTATCAGGTAAAAAAGTTTTAATAGTTGGAGGGGACATAAGAAATCCGAAACTCAGAAATTATGTTCAAGTATCAAGAAACAAAGGTTTGAGTGATTACCTAGTGAGTGATGATTCTTGGCGAAACTATGTTAATGATTCGGGGCTAAATGATAACTTGAAAGTGATGGTGGCCGGAACTATTCCACCTAATCCGAATGAGTTATTAATGGAACCACGCTTAAAAGAATTTATGCTCGAAGCAAGAGAAGAATTTGATTTTGTAATATTTGATACTGCTCCGGTAGGATTAGTCTCGGATACATATCTAATTGATGAGTATGTTGATGTTACATTGTATATTGTTAGAGAAAATGTAACACCTAGAGCTGCTGTAGACTTCATGAATATGCAAAAAAGTGAAGGTAAATTAATAAATATGTATCTGGTGCTCAATGATTCATATTTAGATAGTAGTTACAGATATGGATATGGAAAAGAATATGGATATGATTCAAAATCAAAAACTCGATAATTCAAGAATTCTTATTACCGGAGGAGCCGGCTTTATAGGTTCTAACCTTTGCGAAGAGTTATTAAAGTACAACTGTGAGGTTATCTGTTTTGATAATTTTTCTACAGGTAAAATGGAAAATATACTTCCATTCTTTGATAAAAAAAACTTTCGGTTAATAGTAGGGGACATTCGCAATTATGATGATTGTTTAAATGCTATAAAAGGCGTTGATTACGTTCTTCATGAAGCGGCTTTAGGCTCTGTTCCTCGTTCTATAAAAGATCCGATAACAAGTAACGAAGTCAATGTGTCGGGCTTCTTAAATATGCTATTCGCAGCAAAAGAAGCTGGCGTTAAGCGGTTTATTTATGCTGCAAGTTCTTCTACCTACGGAGATTCTGTCTCGTTACCCAAAGTAGAAGACGTTATTGGCAAACCCTTATCTCCATACGCAATAACGAAGTATGTTAATGAGCTTTATGCTGATGTGTTTTCACGTACATACGGAATTGAATGTATTGGGCTAAGATATTTTAATGTATTTGGAAAGCGTCAAGATCCCAATGGAGCATATGCTGCTGTTATACCGTTATTCGTTAAGAAGTTAATCAATCACGAATCACCCGTAATTAATGGGGACGGTGAGTATTCAAGGGATTTCACTTATATAAAGAATGTGATACAGATGAATTTGCTGGCTTTGACTACATCTAATCCTTCAGCATTAAATACAATATATAATACAGCTTTTGGAGAAAGAACAACTCTAAATCAATTGGTAGAATATCTAAAAGAATATCTGAGTGAGTATGATCCTCAGATTGCAATGGTGGATATTATACATGGCCCAAATAGAGTTGGAGATATCCCGCATTCATTAGCAAGTATAGATAAAGCAAAAGCTTTGTTAGATTACAATCCGAAATATAGTATGAAAGAAGGATTGAAAGAGGCTGTAGAATGGTATTGGAGTAATTTAAAATAACACAAATGAACAAAATTAAGATCGCAATTATTGGCCTAGGGTATGTAGGCTTACCTCTAGCTCGGCTTTTTGCCACCAAATATCCGGTAGTCGGTTTTGATATTAATAAGGCACGTATTAAGGAATTAATGTCTGGTGTTGATCATACCTTAGAGGTAGATGCTGATATTTTACAGTCTGTTTTGAAAAACGAAAACAGTGGCAATATTGGGTTGTTTTGTTCTTGCAATTTAGAGGATATTAGTGACTGTAATTATTATATAGTAACTGTTCCAACACCTGTAGATAAAAACAATAGGCCCGATTTGACCCCTTTATATAAAGCGAGTGAAACTGTCGGAAAGGTAATCAATAAAGGAGATATCGTTATATATGAGTCAACAGTTTACCCCGGAGCTACAGAAGAAGATTGTATTCCTGTTGTAGAAAAGATTTCAGGTCTGAAATATAATGTTGATTTTTTTGCCGGTTACTCTCCTGAAAGAATAAATCCGGGAGATAAAGAACATACTGTCGAAAAAATTAAGAAAGTAACATCCGGTTCTACACCTGACGTCGGAGAAAAAGTGAATGCCCTTTATTCCTCAGTTATTAAAGCAGGAACGCATTTGGCTCCAACTATAAAAGTGGCAGAGGCAGCAAAAGTTATTGAAAACTCGCAACGGGATATAAATATTGCATTTGTAAATGAATTAAAGAAAATATTCGATAGAATGAATATTGACACCAATGCTGTATTACAAGCTGCCGGAACGAAATGGAATTTCCTTCCATTTAAACCCGGGCTGGTTGGAGGCCACTGCATCGGTGTAGACCCATATTATTTGGCTCAAAAAGCACAGGAATATGGTTATCACTCCGAAATAATACTTGCCGGTCGCCGCCTGAATGACAGTATGGGCGAGTACGTTGCTAGTGAGGTTGTCAAGAAGATGATTAAACAAGGTATACAAATAAAGGGGGCTAATATACTAGTTCTAGGAATTACATTTAAAGAAAACTGTCCCGATGTTCGTAATACAAAGGTTGTCGATGTAATTCGCGAACTAAAAGAATATGGTACAAATATAACAATTTATGATCCTTGGGCTAATCCGGAAGAAGTGGAGCATGAATATGGATTAGAAATTTTAACGGAAAAACCACAAGGGCAATTCGATGCTGTCGTGTTAGCCGTAGCACATGCAAAATTTAAAAATCTGGATATTGATTCTTTGAAAAAGGGTATAGTATACAGTATCAATAATTACTAAATTAATTAATGAGCTTAATCAAGAAATTATATTCTAATGATAAGAGGGTTATATTTAATAACATTTTATCTTTAGGTACGATTAAATCTTTTGATTTAATTATTCCATTATTAGTTATTCCATTATTGATAAGTAGGGTAGGTGTTGATAATTATGGGAAATACGCATTTGCCTATGCTTTTATTTTTTATTTTCTAAATATTACACAGTATGGGTTTACCCTTTCTGCTGTTAGAGATATTTCTCAAAATAAAGATAACAAAGAGAAGCTGAATTCAATATTTAATGAAGTATTTTCAACAGTACTTTTCCTAACTTTTACGGTTATAATATTAATATTTATACTAATTGTTTCTATACCGGCATTGAGGGTGGAATACAAAATGTATAGCTTTTTGATATTATTGATTATTGGTGATTCGCTTTCCCCAAACTGGTTTTTCTTAGGTGTTGAAAGGATGAAATTTATTACTATCGTAAATTTAGTATCAAAAGCAACATATATCGTATTTATATTTATATTCATAACCTCAGGTGATAAGTATTATTTAATTGGATTGTGCCAATCGGCAGGTTTTTTAGTTGCCGGTATAATATCTTTTACTTTTGCTATAAGAAAATTCGACTTAAGATTTTCGGCAGTAAAGTTTACTTTAATAAAGAAACAACTAAAAGAAGGATTAAGTCCATTTCTCACACTCATCACCCCATTGCTTTATGCGAATACTTCAATATTCTTAACAGGATTGTTCGGTATTCCTAGCTATGTGGCATATATTGAGGTCGGAAACAAAGTGTCAGGAGCTTTTAGTTCTATTAATACTATTCTCTCTCAAGTATTCTATCCCTTTATAAATAGACGTAAGGAAAAGAGTAAGACTATAAATAAAATATTGATAAGTATAGGTTTAGTTACATCTTGCCTAATGTTTCTTTTTTCCGAGTATTTTATAAACTTATGGTTAGGAGGAAATAACGAAGAGATTGTGATCGTAACAAAAATATTATCACTTTCCCCTTTTATTCTGTCATTGACTTCAGCATACGGAGTGAATGGATTGATGGTACTAAGAAAAGATAAAATATATCTGAAAATTATTTTTATAGCATCAATGATCGGCTTAGTTTCGTCAATCATTTTAATCCCATATTATTACTATATCGGAGCTGCAATTACAATCATAATATCCAGAGCAACAATAGGGCTTTCCTCTTTGTTTTGTTTTAATAAAATAAACGCTTCAAGAAATGGGTAAATCTTTAAGTAAAATATTAATTGTTTCCTTTATTATTAGATTAGCGTTATTAATAATTGATAATTATTGGTTTAAATTACCGCAAGGTGGTATTGATACAGAGAATTTTGATCTTTATGCTTTGGATTTCTATATGTGGAATACTAAATTGAGCTTGCTCGAAATCATGTCGAGTGGAGTTAAAATCTTTTCTTATTTCGGATATATAATATATTCAATTTTTGGTAGAAGTCCTTTTATATGGGCATTCTTTATGATCTTTTTTGGTGTTGGTACTGTGTACTATGTGTATAAAACAGTTTTCCTGATTACTGAAAATCATAAGATAGCATGTTCTGCTGCCTGGATTGTATGTTTATTTCCTAATATGGCAATTTTATCTGCATTGGTATTAAGAGAAGCTCCTATCCAATTCTTTTTAACTATTAGTATTTATTATTTAGTTCGCTATTATGAGTTTAAAGGACCTTTCAATCTATTTAGATTCTTTTTATTCGGGTTAATAGCATCTGTTTTACATAGTGCAGTATTTTCAATCTTTATAGGATTTATTATAGGCTTTATCTATTTTAATAGGAATGTAAATGCTCTTGGTAAGTTATTTGTAATAATGATATTACTAGTTGGCTTTTATTTTATAAATAGCCAAGGTATAGGATTAAGTAAGTTTGGAGGTACATTCGATTCTGCGTATGCAATGTTAGAAGAGGGGATAAATGCCTCAGAATCCAGAGCAATGTACCCTGATTGGTTATTAATAAAAGGTGGTTTTTCTGATTTATGGAAAATACCAATCCGTATGATTGCCTTTTTGTTTGCACCACTCATCCCTTTTATGGTTAAAATAACAAATCATTTATTTGGAGTAATGGATGCAATATTTTATTTCGTTCTTATTTTTCTATCGCTAAGAAAGAAAATATTTCTTAAACATCGATATGTTGGAATTATATTTAGTATAATATTTGTTTTTGTTTTAGCTTTTTCTTTTGGATCATCTAATTTTGGAACTAATATAAGACATAGAGCAAAAATCTTCCCATTATTGACAATTACAGGCATCGTAGCTTTAAATTATAATAAACATGAAAATATATGATATGCTGCCAAGTTTTCTTCAAGAGAGCTTGATAACCTTATATAATATAAAGAGTTATGGTTATCGCTATGCAGGAAAATATGAAGAATTTAGGAATACGTTTAAGAAAAACAGATATCTTAAATTAGACGAGTTAAAAAAAATACAATCAGAAAGATACTCTCAAGTCATAAATAAAGCAATAACACAATCAGAGTTCTATAAAAAGTTATATGAAAATATTGATAATCCATCAGATATCAATAATATAAGAAGTTTGCCAATAATATCAAAAGAAACTATTCGCAATAATATTGACTCTATCGTTATTAAAACAAATGAAAAGCTAATAACATCTAAAACCGGAGGTACTACAGGACAGTCGCTGATTGTAAAAAAAAGGAAGCAAGACATTCAAGAACGTTTTGCAATGTTAGACGATTTCCGTTCCAGATTTGGTTATGAACTCGGTAAAAAAACAGCATGGTTTTCAGGTAAAAGCCTTCTTACGTCGGTTGATATAAAGAAAAAGAGATTCTGGAAGACAGATCATAAACACAATGTGAGGTACTACTCTACTTTTCATATTAAAGAGGATTATTTGCAACATTATGTGAATGATTTGATTAAATATAGTCCTGAATTTTTAGTTGGATTTCCTTCTAGCATCTTGGAAATAGCTAAATATGGTCTAGCAAATGGTTATGTATTTCCACCAAATACAGTGAAAGCCGTATTTCCTACAGCAGAGACTGTAACTATAGATATGAGAGCTGCTATTGAGTCATTTTTTAAAACAAAAATTTACGATCAATATGCTTCTTCTGAGGGAGCACCTTTTATTACAGAATGTGAAAGCGGCTGTCTGCATATGGAATTACAGAGTGGCGTTTTTGAAGTATTGAATGACAAAGATGAGCCTTCTCGAGCCGGGCGGCTGGTTATCACTTCATTTACATCAGAGGCTACACCTCTTATCAGATATGATATAGGAGATGGAATCGTTCTTGAAGATGAATCAAAAGTTTGCGATTGTGGAAACCATAATCCATTAGTGAAAGAAATATCAGGAAGAATAGATGATTATATTTATTCGCCTCAAAATGGTAAGATAAACTTAGGTAATGTTTCAAATACAACGAAGAGTACCAAAGGAATAATTAGATTTCAGGCAATTCAAAATGATATAAACACAATCGTACTGCGTTTGGTAATAGATAAGAGGCTATATAGTAAAAATATAGAGAAAATATTTATAGAAAACTGGAGGGAGAGAGTTGGTCCAGATATGACTATAGAGATAAGCTATGTAGATGATATCCCCGTGGAAAAAAGTGGAAAGTATAGAATTGTAAAAAATAATATAAAGCATTTACTCTAAATGAAGTTATTACGCCCTAAGCTCATTCGTATAACCACTGTTCCGGGTTCTCTAAGAACCTTGTTAAAAGACCAGTTAAAGTATATGAATCAATATTTTGAAGTAGTGGCTATTGCCAGTCCGGATGAAAATATTGAGAAAGATATTCGTGAAAACGAGGGAGTGAGATTTATACCTGTTCTTATGACAAGAAAGATCTCATTGTTGACTGATTTAAAGTCTTTATGGAAGTTATATAATATTATACGTAAAGAGCGTCCGGCAATAGTTCATACACATACGCCAAAAGCGGGGCTGTTGGGTATGGTTGCGTCTTTACTTGCCGGGGTTCCTGTCCGCTTACATACCGTTGCGGGAATGCCCTTATTAGAAGCGAACGGTTTTCGACGTAAGCTATTGGATGTGGTTGAAAAAATCACATATATTTGTGCTACTAAAGTTTATCCGAATTCGTTTGGATTATATGATATAATCCTCAAAAACAAATATGCACCTGAAAAAAAATTGAAGGTATTGGGTAATGGAAGTTCTAATGGAATTGATACGTCTTACTTTGATCCTCAACTATATGAAAATTTTGATACCTCTGAGTTTAAGAAAAATATAGGGATTGAAAATGACGATTTTGTATTTATTTTTATCGGTCGCTTGGTAAAAGATAAAGGTGTAAATGAGCTAATTGAAGCATTTATATCGTTGAGGAGGGATTATTCTAAGATTAAATTACTAATATTAGGAAGTTTTGAGGCTCACTTATCACCACTTAAGCCTGAAGTAGTAAAAGAAATAGAAACAAATGAATCTATTATTTATGTCGGTTATCAAAGAGATGTACGCCCTTATCTATTGATTTCAAACATATTTGTTTTTCCGAGTTACCGCGAAGGTTTTCCGAATGTGGTACTACAGGCAGGAGCAATGGGAATACCGTCAATAGTATCTGATATTAATGGATGTAATGAGATTATAACAGATGGATTAAATGGGCTAATTATTCCGGCTAAGGATCAGGAAATATTAAGAGAAAGAATGAAATCATTGATGAATGATAATGCTTTAAGAAGTCAATTATCAGCTAAATCTCGAGAAATAATAATAACAAAATATCAACGATACAAAATTTTTGAAAACTTATTACAAGAATACAATGTTTTTATAGAACAAAGACAAGCCCAAGTATATAAATAACAATATAGAGACTCAAATTAAAATGTATAAGAAATATTTTAAGCCCTTTTTTGACTTTGTTATTGCTTTATTCGGTTTAATAATACTAAGTCCTGCCTTTCTTATTTGTTCACTTCTTTTGCTTATAGCAAATAAAAGTGGAGGAGTTTTCTTTCTTCAACAACGTCCGGGGAAAAATGAGAAAATATTTCAAATCATCAAGTTTAAAACTATGAATGATAAAAAAGATGTACATGGAGATTTACTGCCCGATAGCCAAAGGTTAACAACGTTAGGAAAGATTATGCGTAAAACTTCTTTAGATGAGATTCCTCAATTAATAAATGTCATAAAGGGAGATATGTCTCTTATTGGGCCACGCCCTTTGTTGGTAAGGTATCTTCCGTATTATACAGATAGAGAACGATTGAGACACTCTATAAAACCGGGTATCACCGGTTATGCTCAGGTAAAGGGCCGTAATACAATTAACTGGGATGAAAGGCTTAAGTTGGACGTGTTTTATGCTGACAATATATCCTTAAAGCTAGATATTCAAATATTATTAAAGACAGTAAACCAGGTTGCTAGACGTAAAGATATAGCTGTAATACCTGGTGAGTTATTTATGCCATTAGATAAATACCGAAAAGATGAAACTAAAAGCTAGATTTTTTTCCGAATTAGATATCCAAACGAGAGTTGATTGGATAAATGATCTTAGAATAAATCAAAATATGTCTTTTGATATTCCTGCTACGTATGATAAAACTTTAATTTGGTATAAGAATAATCAAAAAAATAATTTGCGAGTTGACTTTTCTATAATAAACGAAGATGAGGAAGTCTCAGCAATGGCAGGTCTTACTCCTATTGATATGAAAAATCTTAATGCCGAATTTTATATCATGGTAAATCCTGAAATGTTTTCTCGAGGTATCGGAAGTCGAGTTACTAAGTGGCTATGTAATTATGGTTTTATTATTTTGGGTTTAAATAAAATATATCTATATACTTCTGACCATAACGTAGCTGCATATACAATATACGAAAAATTAGGATTTAAGCTAGAAGGAATATTAAGACAACAAAAATATGCTCAAGATAATTTTCAAGACAGACGTTTTTATGGCTTATTGAAAAATGAATGGAACGATTTAAGTTGGCAAGTAAAAACGATAGAGTATGATTTTTAATCAGATCGATATTATAGACGATCAAATTCGAGTTTTTAGAGATGATCTGTTTCCTTTTCTTGGAGGAGGTAACAAGGGACGCAAAATAATGTTTATAGAGAAAGACATTAAGCAGAGAGGGTGTAATGCAGTTGTATCTACCGGTGGAATACAATCTAACCATTGTAGGGCTGTTGCTATTCTTGCCGCACAGAATCATTGGGCTTGTACATTAGTTCTACATGGAGATAAAGAACGTTTCTATTCAGAATCAGGAAATGCTAGAATTATAAAGACTTCAGGAGCTAATGTGATTTTTGTAAAAGATGCGTCAGAAATTTCTGAATGTATGGATAATGCAATGAATTTATATTCTGTAAAAAATCTTAATCCGTATTATATACAAGGTGGCGGACATACTATTGATGGCGGTTTGGCTTATATTGATGCTGTGAGAGAACTTGAACAATATAGTATCAGTAATAATTGGTTTCCGGAATATATATTTTTAGCGTCAGGTACAGGTTCTACTCAAGCCGGATTACTGGCCGGAGTAAGTAAATATAAAATACCATCCAAAGTAATAGGCATATCTGTTGCTAGAGAAAAATATAGAGCAGAAGAAAATATCAGTAACTTTTATACAGAACTTTGTTCAGCTTTTAATATAAAGCGATTAGATAATGATATTATTGTTTTAGATGATTATTTATGTGGAGGTTATGAAAAATATAATCCCGAACTTAAAAAATTATCACTTGATTCTGTAAGAAAGTATGGATTTACTTTAGACACCACATATACGGGGAAAGCTTTTTATGGTATGCTAGATTATATAAAACAGAATAATATTAATAGTAATATCTTATTTTGGCATACTGGGGGAATCTTTAATTTTTTAATGTAATTATTATGAATATTCTTTTTACATGTGCAGGTAGAAGAAATTACCTGATAAATTATTTTAAGGAAGCTCTAAATGGTAGAGGACTTGTGTTTGCAACAGATATGCAACTATCTGCACCGGCAATGGAGGATGCTGATAGGGCTATAATTGTACCTTCAATATATGATAAAGAGTATATTCGTACGATTGTTAAAATAATAAGGGATAATGATATAAGAGCTTTGATCTCCCTCAATGATTTAGAGCTGCCTATTCTGGCAGCACATAGAGCAGAAATAGAAGATACGGGGGCAACACTAATGGTTTCCAGTTCGGATATTATTAATCTATCATTTGATAAGTGGCTTACAGCTAAATTTTTGGAAGGAATTAAAATTAAAACTCCGAAAACATTTATTTCATTAGAATCAGCTATTCAAGCTTTAAATGAAGGTTTATTAACCTTTCCTCTGGTTGTAAAGCCACGTTGGGGAAGCGGATCCATAGGCATAGAAATGCCGGAAGATTTAGAAGAACTCAGGCTTGCATATAGCATACTGCAGATTAAATTGAAAAGAACAATTTTAAATGAGGTTAGTAAGCAAGATCCTAATAGCGCTATATTGATACAAGAAAAGCTTGATGGAATTGAGTATGGTATCGATGTTATAAACGATCTTGAAGGAAATTATATAGGAACTTTTGCTCGTCAGAAACTTGCTATGAGAGCAGGCGAAACGGACAAGGCTATCTCTGTGATTGATAGTCGGATATCTGATATGGGCCGTATTGTCGCAGAGAATCTTAGACATATTGGGATTTTAGATTGTGATGTATTTGATCATAATGGAGATCTGCATATAATTGAGGTAAATCCTAGGTTTGGCGGAGGCTATCCATTTTCTCATGAAGCAGGTGTAAATGCACCCGCTATTTATATAGACTGGCTAAATGGTAAAAAAAATATTTCGGAACATATTAATTATAAAGAAAATATGATGTTTTCTAAATATGATAAATTAATGAATATAAAGATGTCATGAAAAATGAACGTATCTGGCTCTCTCTAGCACATATGGGAGGGCACGAACAGCGGTTTGTTCAAGAAGCTTTTGATACCAATTGGGTAGTGCCCATGGGCCCAAATGTGGATGCTTTTGAAACGGAATTAGCCGCATTCCTTCAGAGCAATGTATATGTCGCTGCGTTAAGTGCAGGAACAGCTTCTTTACATTTAGCTTTGATTATTTTAGGTGTAAAACAAGGAGATGAAGTCCTTTGTCAAAGCTTTACTTTTTCGGCATCGGCCAATCCTATAGTCTATCAAGGTGCAACTCCTGTCTTTATTGACAGTGAGAAAGATACGTGGAATATGTCTCCGGAACATTTAGAAAGAGCTATAAAGGATCGGATATCTAAAGGCAAAAAACCTAAAGCAATTATACCCGTGCATCTTTATGGTATGCCCGCAAAGATAGAAGAGATACAAAGTATTTCCTCAAAATATGAAATACCGATCATTGAAGATGCCGCAGAAGCATTAGGATCGAGATATAAAAACCAGCATTGTGGAACTTTTGGTGAAATGGCTGTACTCTCCTTTAATGGGAATAAAATAATTACGACATCCGGAGGTGGTGCACTTGTCGCCCATAATGAGGAATATATAAAAACGGCACGATTCCTGGCTACTCAGGCTAGAGATGCTGCGCCACATTATCAACATTCACATATCGGATATAATTACCGAATGAGCAATGTCGTAGCCGGAATTGGTAGAGGGCAAATGCTTGTTTTAGAAGATAGAATCAAACAAAGACGAACAAATAATGAGTTTTATCGTAAAGGTTTAGAAAAAGTTGAAGGAATAAGTTTCCAAACAGAGCCTTCATCTGATTATTTTTCTAATTATTGGCTGACATCTATACTTGTTAATCCTTTAAAAACAGGAGGGAAAACGAGAGAAGATATATATGATGTATTAAACGAAAATAATATAGAATCCAGACCTTTATGGAAGCCAATGCATATGCAACCAATATTTAGTGGTTGCCCATATTATGGAGACGGAACATCTGAACGATTATTTAGAGATGGGTTATGTCTTCCGTCTGGGACTAGTTTAAGTTTTGATGATATAGATAAAGTAATAAAAGCTATAGAGAGTATGTTCTAAACTCAGAAGAATAAAAATGATAAACAACACTACACGAAAAATATATAAGAGATTCTTAGAGAATCGTCTGCTGAGCAGATGGTTCGTCTTGTTGATAGATTTGGCAATAGTCACTTTTGCGACTATCATATCATATATTCTAACACTTCAGATATACAAAAATATTCATATAGTATATCATCCGGTATTCTTCGAATATCTGGCTATAACCGTATTATTTAATGCAGTCTGTTTTAGTATATTTAAAACATATAAAGGAATTGTCCGTTATTCTACAATTCATGAATTTCAAAAGATACTTACATCCTTGTTATTTGCTGATTTACTTATATTTCTTACATTATATAAAGTTATAGGTCCATCAGGAAGCGTTGCTGTCGCATATTGTAGTACACTCTTTTTAGTTTCATTGGTTTGTTTGTACGGGTTTCGCTTAGTTGTCGTTTATACTTATCAGACATTAACCCGACGGTTTGGGAATAATCCGTCTATACCTGTATTTGTGTGGGGGTTAAATGAAGACAATATTGTTCTTGCGCAGCTGTTGAGTACAGGAAACAATAGATTCAGGATTATAGGCTTTCTTACAACAGAGCCTGACTCAAAGTTAAAGAAACTCACAAACGTACCGGTTCTTACTATTCAGAAGCCCGAAGATTTCGTAAAATACAAAATAAAAGATATATTGTTTACCAAAGAAGATGAACTAAAGAATGAGGCTAATTATGTTGAAAAACTATTAAGCTTAAATATTCGCATCTATATAAGTAAACAAATGAATATAGACAGTTTATCTCAACTGTCTGATATTAGTCGAAGTATTCGTCCTGTTCAGATTGAAGATTTGCTTGGACGTCCCGAAATAAATATCAGCTTGAATGTTATAGCTGAGAATGTTCAAGGTAAAAATATTTTGGTGACAGGTGCTGCAGGTTCAATTGGAAGTGAAATCGTCAAACAGCTAGCTCAATTTTCTCCTGCTTCTATTATTTGCCTCGATCAGGCTGAAACGCCATTGAATGATTTGGATATTGAATTAAAGAAGTTGTATCCTTGCTTAAACTATACTACCATTATCGGAGATGTTCGCAATCATACAATTATCAATTTTGTGTTTGATAAATATAAACCTAATATCGTTTATCATGCCGCTGCTTATAAGCATGTCCCTATGATGGAAAGATATCCATGTGAAGCTATAATTACCAACGTATTAGGTACAAAGGTATTAGTCGATTTAGCAATTGAGTATGATGTTGAGATGTTTATTATGGTTTCAACAGACAAGGCTGTAAACCCTACAAATATTATGGGGGCAACTAAACGCATCGCAGAAATATACGTTCAGTCTTGTGCTGCTGATCAGAAGAAAAATAAGTCTCATACTAAATTTGTGACAACACGCTTTGGTAATGTATTAGGAAGTAATGGCTCTGTTATTCCATTATTCAGAAGGCAGATAGAGAAGGGTGGTCCGATAACTGTAACAGATCCAGAGATCACTCGTTATTTTATGACCATTCCGGAGGCATGCCGTTTGGTTTTGGAAGCTTCTGTCATCGGTAAGTCCGGTTATATTTATGTGTTTGATATGGGACAGCCTGTGAGGATCTATGATTTAGCAAAAAAAATGATAGAGTTGGCCGGTTTAGTTCCGGAAAGAGATATCGAAATTCAATTTTCAGGATTAAGGCCCGGAGAGAAGCTGTATGAAGAGTTATTGAATGACTCTGAAATAACAGAACAGACTTCACACAAAAAGATTATGATGGCTAAAGTAAGGGAATACCATTTTCAGGATATTTTACCTCAAATAGAGCAGTTAATTTTAGTCGCCCAGACAAATGATAAATACAAACTCGTACGACAGATGAAAGTCCTTGTACCGGAGTTTATTAGCAATAATTCAGAATTTGAACAACTTGATCAAAATAGTATAGATACCACTAGCAATTCTCAAATTTGGGTATAAAAGAAATACCTGTATTTATTTTTACAAAACAGACAACAGAATACGATAGATGCTCATTTTATTTACTCCGAATATGAAATTACTTGCCCACTAATTTGCATAAGCGATATCTCACATAATTTTGTATTATATTCAGCTTGAACAAGTCTTTCTTCGGCTTCTAATAGACTGTTTTGTGCCTCTCGTAATTCTATACCTGACAGGTCTCCAAGTTTGTAGCGTTCGATGGCTATTTCATGGTTTTCTTTTGCTGTCTGTACATTTTCTTTTTCAAGGTTTGTCAGATCTATATTATTTCTATAAGCCATCCACATATTCGAAAAATCGGCTTTTAGAGAGAGTATAGTTTGCTCGTATTGGAGTTCTTTGTTTTCAACTTCTATACGGGCATTCTTTTGTTTTCTTTTTCTATTGAAGCCATCAAACAGGTTGAAACCTAGAGTTAATCCATAGGTTAATCCCAAATTGTTTTGATTATCTATAGTCCCCGTATTGTAAATATTTTTTGTATAACCATAGCCTGCATTAAGTTTCAAATATGGATAGTTCTCACTCTGGGATGTTTTTAAATCAAGCAAACTAAGATTCTTATTTTTATTTGATAACAAAAGGAAAGTATTCGAAGATAGCGTTTTTTGCCAAACATCTTCTTTATTTATAAACTGATTGAATTCAATTATAGAGTCCGTGGTTACAATGAGTTGCTCGATATTGTCTGCAGCCATCATTTGGTTAAGTGATATGCGAGATGTATATAATACTTCATATTGTTTAATCAAGCGAGAGCTGTCACTGTTGAAGTCTACCTTTGCTTGTTGAAGGTCGAGCCGAGAGCCTGCTCCAATTTCGTATCTAGCTTCAACAATACGCAATCTTTCTTTAGATAACTTAACGGCTGATTTCAAGTTTTTTAATCGGATATTCTGCTGGATGTAATTGTAATATTCTGAAGTTAACCCCGATACGAAGTTCTCTATTGTTAAGCGGGTATTCAGTTCCCCCATCTTTTGCAGCTCTTTTAAGCGTTGGTGATTCGTTTGGATATTGAAGCCATCAAAAACAGTCCAATTCAAGTTGACACCTGCATTCAATAATTGATTGTGAATGCCGTTATTCTTATTTGTCTCTCCATTTGCCAAATTCTGTGTTGTACTGTTTACCGAACCCGAATAACCCGTTGTGAGATCTACAGATGGAAGGTATCCTGCATTTCCCACTGTGAGATTGTTGTCCGATATTTCCTGATTATTGCGCATAATACGAATATCATAGTTCTTTTGCAATCCCGTTTCGATACATCTTCTCAGATCGAATACAACCTGACAATTACATATGCTTGGTGCAGCTATTGCTAGAATGATAATTAATATATATTTTTTCATCATCAAAATTCTTCTTAGTCAAAAGGTGACAAAAGTAACAGCTTTTATCTCTTTTTTATTTGTTACTTTTTGTCCTGGTATATAGTTGTTATATTATAGATAAATTCATATTTACTAAATCCTATCTTTCTTCTTACTTCTGTCGGTAGATATATATAAATACATAGCGGGTACAATGAATATCGTTAATAGAGTAGAAATCATCATTCCTCCAATTACAGCCACCCCCATAGCCATACGTCCATTGGCTCCTTCGGCACTGGCAAATATTAAGGGTAACAATCCCAACACGGTGGAGAAGCTCGTCATAAGGATTGGTCGCAAACGTTGTACTGCAGCTCCCTGTATGGCTTCAAGTTTACTCATTCCTGCTTCTTGACGCTGATTTGCAAACTCCACAATAAGAATACCATTTTTAGCGACCAGCCCGATAAGCATAATAATTCCTATCTGGCTGAATATATTCATCGTTATATCTTTGATATACATAAACAAAAGAGCTCCGGCAATTGCAAGGGGTACTGTAAGCATAATAACAAACGGGTCTTTGAAACTTTCGAACTGTGCTGCAAGGATCAAAAAGATCAATAATATAGCAAGTATAAATGCAAACATCAAACTGGAAGAGCTTTCGCTAAAATCCTTCGAATCTCCCGCCAATGCTGTTCGAAATGTATCATCAAGGGTTTCTTTCGCTATGCGATCCATTTCTTCCAACCCGGCGCCGATTGTTACTCCCGGAGATAGACCCGCGGATACTGTTGCAGACTTAAATCTGTTATACCTGTATAGCTGGGGAGGGGCGACACTTTCTTCTAAGCGCACAAGGTTATCCATCTGAATCATATTCCCTCCTAAGTTTTTAAGATAAATAGATTTCAGGTCGAGAGGTGTATTCCTTTGTTGGCGATTAATTTCCCCTAATATCTGATATTGTTTCCCATTCATATAAAAATAGCCCATACGTTGCCCACTTAGTGCATATTGCAATGTTTGTCCTATATCTCTGGTACTTACTCTTAGTATGGCGGCTTTATCTCTGTCTATGATAATACGGGTTTCAGGTTTCGTGAATTTAAGGTTTACATCGGCCATTTGAAACATTGGGCTCTCTTGTACTTTTCTCATAAATTGAGGGATGAATTCCTCTAACTTTTCAAGGTTGGTAGCTTGCAATACATATTGTATAGGCATACTCGATCGTCTTCCACCGAAGGTAGACTGTTGTTGCACAAATGCCCGTGCCTCTGTTTCTTTTCTTACAGCCTTTGTCAGTTCGTTGGCAATCTCCATTTGGCTTCTTTCTCTATCTTTAATATTGGGCAACATGAGGTTTATCATCCCGCCTCCCGTCCAGGCTCGCATTGTATTAATGAGACGTTCGGGTGCAACGGAATCAGCTATCACTCCAATCTTTTCTGTATAATTTCGATTAAATTCATAAGTAGAGCCTTCGGGTCCGCTGGTTCTTATTGTTATCTGTGAGCGGTCTTCCAATGGAGCCATTTCGGAAGGGATCGCACTGACTAAATAACCTATTCCTGCGAGTGTAAGGATTATGATAGGCCATATTATTATCTTATGTTTAAGGAAATGGTGCAAACCATTGTCGTAAGCTTTGGTCAACCATTGAAAGAAAGGATCTGTTTTACGGTAAAACCATCCCGCCTGATCTTTCTTTTTCAATAACTTGGTAGCAAGCATCGGTGTAAACGTAAGAGCTACAAATGCTGAAATAAGGACAGCTCCGGCAATAACAATACTAAATTCACGGAACAAACGTCCTGTCATCCCTTCAAGAAAGACAATAGGGAAAAATACCGCAACCACAGACACTGTTGTTGAAATAACGGCGAAGAATATTTCTTTAGAACCCTCTATCCCTGCTTGCTTGGGAGTCATGCCTCCCTCAATTTTTAGATAGATATTCTCTGTGACCACAATAGCATCATCAACCACCAATCCCACAGCCAGAACTACGGCCAACATGGATAAGACATTGATCGAGAATCCGGCAACATACATCACAAAGAAAGCTCCTACGAGTGATACGGGAATAACAACGCAAGGAACCAACGTCACACGCCAGTCGCGAAGGAAAAGGAATATTATGATAACGACCAATACAAAAGCTATAT